>Ga0099824_1000420_pt1 | contig 49003 bp, 18 predicted proteins | sample SiratrowhiteBW_FD_76837 | JGI IMG/M metagenome (GOLD analysis project Ga0099824, IMG submission 76837) | Root nodule microbial communities of legume samples collected from California, USA - Siratro white BW | ecosystem: Host-associated > Plants > Roots > Nodule | place: USA: California... | reverse complement strand
ATATATATATATATATATATATATATATATATATAAATATATATATATATATATACTAAAGAGATAATTAAAATAATAAATTTTCTTATAATATTACGTTATTAATAACTTTATATTTAACATAAATTTTGTTGATATAACCGTTAAATTAAATTACGATCTCATATCATCATAATTACTTATATTTAATCAAAATTAAATAATAATAACAGTAATCATAATAAAAAATTGATCAAATTAGTTATATTTTAGTATATTTTGAAAAAGTATATATTATATTAATTTTAATATATGTAAATGAAGTATTAAATAATTGTATATTAATATAAAATTTTATGTATATAATTTATGTTAAAACATGAATTATTTTCAAAAGAAGTAAGGTTGAAAAAAAAAATTCCCAATGGCAAACTATTCACAATATTTACTCAAATAACACTTTGTATTGTTCATTATCAGACTTTGGTTTTCAAATAACCAAATTTTGACCTTCTTTTTGGACATATTATTGCAGAAAAAAAGAAGTCAGAATTTAGTTGAACCAAATTTTGAGGGGAATGAATTATGAGAGGATTGGAGTTTTTAAAATAATATATATATATATATATATATATATATATATATATATATATATATATTTTTTTTTTTTTATTTGGGCTTTCGACTTTGATTGATAAGGAAATAATTCATAAACAAATACTTATATAACATTGAATTATGTGTCCACATTATCTTGTTTTCATATGAGATTTATTTTATGACGTTTTGTAATCAAATCTTTCTACACTTGGATTTTAAACATTGAAATTATAACTTTGCATATTTAAAATATTTTTCTTATAATATATCTTGAAAAAAAAACTTATCGTTATAAATTGTTTATGTAAGACAAATATTTAAATAAATATAACAAGTATAGAAACATATGTAAAAAATATTAGATTGTCTGACTTTGAGTTTAATAATACCATCTGACGGTCTAGTAGTCCTTCAGCTAACACAACATGCATTAGAATGTTCAAATAATAAATACATGTTTATATAAATAATTAAATTTAATATTTGTTATCATCAAAACTCATAAAAAAGTTTATTAGGATTATACCATGTAAATAAGCTACAAGGTTAGACCATCTAAAGTCTTAACAATCTCTTCCTTTCTTACGATGACAAAAACTTCAAACATAAAAATAATTAAGCAAATATGTCAAAGATGATTGTCAACACCCAATTTTGTCTAGATGAAATAAGAAAAATAAAAAATATTTTTTGTTGTTTTTACTCTTATTTTTGGTAAGTGCACCCCACCATTTTGTACATACTTTTGGTTTGGGTTCTTAGTCCAAGCCCCATAATGGCCCAATTCCTCATCTTCGTTGCCCCAAATTCTCATTACTATTACTTCACCGCTTATTGACCTAATTCCTTACCTTCGCGACCCAATTTAATCCATTGTCCCAACATCTACACCTTTGGTACCCAATTAATTTTGCTGGCCCAACCCCGATTTCCCCATTTTCTCGTTTCCTGTTCCAATTTCTGATGAGCGTTGACGTGACATCCATGTTTATTGTCGTTGAATTCCGATCATTACTATTTTCAAGCATTTTTGTGGGTTTGTTCATTGCATTCAAGTCAGTAGTTGGATGAAGTTTGAACATTGCAAGTTTGACAAATGTGTTCAAGGGTCAAGGTACTCAGTTTTTGAGTTTCTCGATTGGTTTCTATAGTTGAAGTACTCAGGTTGTTTCATTGTGAGCTATGTCACATGTTCACTGACAACCTCACTGATTATACAGAAACCCACACATTAGCTGAGGATATTCAACCGAGTACTTTAACCAGAAAACACACTGAGAACTTAAACAAAGTTGAATACTTACCCAATGAATCAAACCTTAACCCAAATCTATAAACGCGATCAGTTTTCATTGTGAGTTACGTCACACGTTTGCTGACAACCTCACAGATCTTTCATCCAACCCGAATACAATTCATACCTTGTCTAGCTTCAAAGTGTTTTAACCATTGCACTGAGTATGTCTTTAGTGTAATTAAATTCAGCGATGACCATTTAGTATTTTTCTCCCATATATACCATTTATCGAGCTCTTTAACATGGTCAAGCACATCCCAATGAAGGTTGAACACGGAGACAATTCTCCCATTGTGAGTTATGTCACACTCCTGCTAACACCCTCACAAATATTATACCTATACCTTTGACCAAGAAATCAAGAACCCAACCAAAAACAACAATCAAGGAGCCAAATCGAGAAAACTCTGCCCATATACGCAGTAGAAAATAAAACCAAGAACCTTAACTAAGAAATCAACCTAGACCCTAATTCGAGTACTTCTTATCTTTGTCGAGTTCTCTGGCGTAGCTGAGCATGTCTTCGGTGTAATAACCGAGCTCTTCAGTAGAGTCAAGCATGTCTAAAGTGTAATAGCCAAGTTCTTCAATAGAGTCAATCATGTCTTCGGCATAATGGTCAAGCTCTTCAATATAGTCATGCATGTCTTTGGCGTAATGGTCGAGCTCTTCAGCGGAGTCAAGCATGTCTTCAGCGTAATGGCCGAGCTCTTCGGTAGAGTTGAGCATGTCTTCGGTATCTGGGCAAACCCTTTGAAATTGTCGTAATTATTCTTCTATTGTGAGTTGTACAACATTTCTGCTGGTTCCCTCACAAATTTTGGGCCCTGGATTGAACGTGTATTTGGTGCAATGGTCGAACTCTTAGGTATAGTCGAGCATGTCCTTGGTACCTAGGTGAGCCCTTTAACCATAACTTTCAACAGCTCAAACTATATTTGCCAAATACCTCAAACTACATCATACCCTACTGTCGAATACCTCAGACTGCACCAGACCCTACTATCAAATACTTTTAACAGGATCATTTAAACAATCATAATATTTCAGAACTACATATACCATGATTTTTCACCCATTATGGATGAAAATACGAAGGAGTGAGATCTATCCTTGTTGGGTCCTTTAACTTAAAAATTATTTTGTGTTTTTATTTATAATTTCATGTTTTATTTGGGGAAAATAAACATTCTATTAAACCACACTCATTTCATCCATTTAGTTAAAGGTATTGTCTCATGACAAGCGTTGTGGAGTGCTAATACTTCTCCACACGTAACCGACTTCCAAATTCATCTCTATTTTACATACCACATTTTCCTTTATTTTAGTTTTCCATAGTTCTTCCATTATAAACTATGGTGGCGACTCCTTTTCCTTTCCATTTTATTTTTATCATTTTAATTCTTCTGTTGTCGTCGACAAGGCCGCGACAATGATGCATAACAAAATGAATGCTTATTTCATAAGAATGTGCTTTGTGTACCATCAAGTAATCACTATATAGCACAAATTTAAGTATCAGAAAAATACACATAGAAAATAAACATATTAGAGTAATATCAAGGAAATCATTAAAGAAAAACTTTTGGGAAAACTAATTCTTCCCCTTTTTTGAAAACACCAAAGGGGTCATAAAAGAACACATCATTATCATAGAGGAAGTGGGTTGGTCACTTTGTTCAACAAGTGAAGCAAAAGTTTCAACTGACAAAGAAGGTGAGCAAAGGAACTCTTTATTTGAGCAACAAAGGTACACACTACCTATTTAATTCTATGAGTTTGGCTTTCTTTAATAGCTCGTATTTGTTATGTTGTGCCTTAATATTCTTCTTGCAGAACATCTTGTATCATGAGTTGGACAGTATCAAACACAAAAAAACTAGTCTTTCGTTGATAGGAACTTCATGGAGCACCTTTGAGCTAGAAGTCCTTAATGGAGAGACTTCAAGAAGAGAAACTATCCTTTATTCATCTATGACAACTTCTACATGTTGATCAATAACAACTTCAACTTCTCTTCTCAACTCTTCATCTTTTTTAGGATTTTCTTTTGTTATCTTGTGTGACTCAAACTATTATACAAACATTAAAGCAACATTCTCCTTTATTAGGTCACACTGTAGACTTTGAGTTTCAATTACATCCTCAACATCTTGATCAAGTTGAGGTTTGATCTCAACAAAGGTGGATTGGTTAAGGCCATAATGAGCAACAACACCATTAGGCCTTGACTGCCAAAAAATAAACTCCAGCTTTTGAATGAAGATAAATGTGGTATCGTTTGCTAAGAACATCGGGGTAGGCCACAAAAAGCATAGGTAGTTTGGGAAATTTTTGCCTTTCTGAACATTTGGGACTGGAACTTCACTGTTAGTAGAGTAAGACGATAAGACCCCTTATGAATCCCTAAACAATTTTTCTTTCAAAGTTGTAGTAGCTTCCTCCTATGTAAGGGTTCTTGAAAACCTATTGTCTTTATAAACAATAACTCTAGTCTTGCATAGAAGGATCAAAAATAAAATGTTGGACTATTGAAAGGGTAGACAAGTGAACAACCTTCAACTTTCTTTTGTTCAATGTTGGTAGTCTTGGATAAACATAGTCCAGATATACCTTGAAGATCATCCAAGGGGTAACCCTCGGAGAAAATAAGGTGCAACATCAATATGATTTTTAATGAACTTGTTAGAGAAAAGTCGAATACACATTATTTTGATTATTTTATGAAAAGAAAAAAAAAACATGGAACATGGTCATGGTCCGTCTATAAGACGCAAGTTTATGAACAATATAGAGATATAACTCACTGCACAATCTTGTCTTTATGTCTGGTAAGCATTGAGATACTCAGACAATGTGCACATAGTCTTAATCTAACATCGTACTTCATGAATATTTCTATGTTTACTCTATGTTATAAGGAATGTCTGTTTTTTACATCTGGCCAAGATGATTCGAATAAGTTTACATAACATCAACGTTTTCTTGAAAAAATGAGCTAAAGCTACTTTGCTTTAACAACTCCCAAGTATGTGCTTTGTCAACCTAGAAAAGTCTATCTACTTCATACTACTATGTGTTTTCACAAGTTTAAGTAAAGACACTTTGTCCAAAGAGAGATAACGTACATCCAACTATCGAGATGTTACTTAAAGAAAATAAGAGCATTTAATGCATACATGGAACACATTTTAATGCATCTTCTACATGCAAGCTCATTAGGCACAAGAAAGACGTTCAAATGAGTGTGAAATTGATTGATGAATAGAAAAGGATTTGCAATAAGTCTTTTCTTCAACGTCTATATAAAGTCATCCTTCAGGAAGAAGAGAAGAAAAGTTTGAATGGCATAAGTTCTAAAATGTTGCCAGCACCTCTCTGTGCACTAAATAACTTTGTAAGAACACAATGTGTTTATTTAGCAAACTAGCAACCTTGTAATCATTGACAGATGCAATCCCTCTCTAGTAAGCTTTTATGTGCTTTTTTTATAACACCCTATACAATTTCTTTGTCTTGAGTAAGGAGTCACTTGTTGTTTAAAGAATACTCATTTTAGTCAGAAGTGACTTGTTAAAGAATATTCTTGTTCGCCAAGAGTGACTTGTTGTCAAATAATATTCGCACAAGTTAGCCAAGAGTGACTACAAGTCAAAAAAATACTTTTGTATCTTGCAACATTAGTCTACTAGTGAAACTCAAACAATTGTTTGAGAACTGGACGTAGTCTGTGCTATCAAATGAACCAATATAAAAACATCTTAAGTAACTTCTTCCCTTTCTTATCTTGTTATATTTCTAACTTAAATAAGGAGAAGTTTTTCTTTTTTTTAAAAAAAAAACTTAGTTTCTAAAATCTTTGTCAATTTTCTTGACTAACAAAACCTATCATTTGTCCATGCTTATTTAGATGATGTGTGCAAAAAAAAAATACCAAAAGTATTTAAAGCATAATTCAACCCTTCCTTCTTTTGTTTTTCCTATTTTTCATAGAACTGCTGAGTGAAGATATTACCATACCTTCAAAGATATCCTTCCAAGGCATATAAAACCTTGGTGTAGAAGGTAGTTGCACAATCATTTTCTACAACATAGGCTAGAATATGATAGACTTGGTAGTTGCATCAACATCTTTTACTTGGTCATCCTCTATGATGATCCTCAAGTGAACTAAATGGGGTAGGAAGGGTCCGTGTAGGCGTATTAGTTTAGGATTGAAAGGTTTGGTCCCATTAAGGGGTTCTTATATGACAATAACATTGTCTAGAAGGTTAAGGTAGTTTTGAGAAGATTGGAAGGTTGAGGATAAGGTAGGTGTCCAAGAGTCATTTGTGATGGTTATGTAAGATGAATAAATGTGTAATGAGGGTTTATAGGTTTCACATATGGAAGGTTTTTGGTTTTCTAAAAGGTAGTCTCTGTTTTGTGGAAGGTATAGAAGTGATAGGTTATGATTTGTTTATGTACTAGGTAGGATGAGAAGGCTTGAAATTGAATTATTTGTGATGATCTAGGAGTTCAGGTTTATCTAAGGTCGATAGAAAATTGTCAAGTGCAGTTAGCAAATTGGCATGAGGTGTGGTTTGGGTAGAGATGGGTGGATTGCCTAAAGGTTGAACTATTTGTTTAGTGGTTATAAGATGAACATAATTTTACTCACAATTAACATTTAATCATATCTTTCTTGGATTATAATTGCGGATAAACTCACTATTTTGAATAGGAATCATCAACTAGATTTATTTAAACTTAAATTGTTATTATTGCTAATCCTAGATTTTTAGTCAACAAATGATTTAATCCCTCTTACAATAGACACAATTTGGTGGTTACATGGAGTCAACGATCCAAAAATTCATCCGTTAAGATTTAACTGAAGAAAACACCTCAACAACATCAAATTTAATAAAATGAAAGTGTAGAAAGAGTTTGATGTAAACATCTTAAGCTAGATGCTCTGATAAAAGTGCTTACTGCATGAATCTTTTAAAAACATATGTCAATGCAAGTGAGCCTAATTAATGAAAGTCCAAGTTGTTTCTCTAAATCAAAACAAAGAATGAAATCTGAGTAAAAGAATTAAAGAATAAAATCTACAAATCATAAACAAATTTGGAACCAAATAATCTAGAAAGATAAGAAGAAAAAAAATATGTATTAGATTTTTTTTTAAATTTGATTATTGTTGTTCCTCAACCAAATTAAAATAGTTTCAGTGTAGACTATCTAACTCAATGTTAGATCCTCTAACACCAAAAAGATGATAGTATAGATAAAGTCAGTTGATCCTAAGTCGTCTCCCAACGAATCCAATTGTGAATCCAATTGAACAATGTTCAAAACTTGTCTGCAAAAAATAAAAGTTAGCAATAACAGTACGTTTGGGAGGGAGGGAGGAGGTAAGATTGTTTAGTAGAAAATATAATAAATTATATAAAATACTAAATAATGGGTTCAATCTCAAGTTCATTCATCAATGAAGTCTTCACCAATTGATACACACACACACACACACACACACACACACACACACACACATATATATATATATATATATATATATATATATATATATATATATATATACACATACATATATTGTTCATTCAATATCCAAACAGGATTGAATTGACCAAACTTGCGTCAAAAATCCAATATAATCTAATTAACATCTACTTGTAAGATTTTTTTAAAGCTTTTTTCCTCTTGAATAGGCAAATAAGAGATTTTCAAAATAATACAAACTAAACAAGAATTTCAATTAAAAAACATAATTGAATCATCAACATGCGTTTGAAAATGATTCCAATGACAAAACTTAGAACTTAAAAATACTAGACCATCTAGCACAATCAGTTATAAATATTAAGAGCAAAACTTTAATTACATGGAACATCAGAATTCATTGCAAAATCACAAGAGAATAAACTGTAGTTAGCAAATTGACATCAGGTGTGGTTTGGGTAAAGAAGGGAGGATTTTCAAAAGGTTGGACTATTTGTTCACTGGTTATGGAATCAATTTTTGTGGTTAAGGTTGAGAAGGGAACGAGGGTTTAGAGAGAGGGGTTATAAGATTTAAAGGTGTTACCTTTAAATGAGTAGGTTCGAATTTCACTTAAGGATGCTATCTTTTGCATAGGGTAGCAGTGGCTAGATCTTTTAACTCTACACTATCATTGTCTATTGTTATAGGGGCCTTGACAGACGACGCAACGCATGAGTTCTCCAACTTCTTCTTGCCTTCATTTGTGGATTTTTTCCTCTTCCATCCTTTAGTGTATTGGCGTGTCTTCTTTTGGGATGATATACAACCTCCTAATCGAGGGGTTTCTCTTTAGCAATAATGTTAGCAATTTCTGGTTGATCTGCTATTGGACTGTTTAAGGATCCACTACTCATGGACGACTCAGAAGGCGAGGAAATGATGGAAGGAATATCATCCTTGTTCTGATGTTTTTGGGAGCAAACATTATTCTCTTCCACCAATTTTTGTAGTTTGTTTTCTATAGACACTAAACTTTCAAAGGCTCTTAGGTGAGTAGTATCTAAGTTGGCTAGATGATGTGCCAACAACTCTCCAAGATTCAATTGAGGGGTTTCCCTTTTCTCCAAGGATAGACCAAGTTGCATATACCTTATGTTCACAAAAGAGAAAATAGGTTACTTGACAATGCAACCAACATTCTTTATCAACTCGTAACAGATTGGACCATTTATCTTGTAGAAATTATAGTATACTCCTTACTTTCATAGTATCTTGTAGAAATTATAGTATACTCCTTGCTTCCATAGGACTCTGTTAAAGAAAGCCACGTACAAAATATTCTTCATGTTTTCACCCAAACCTCTACTAACCTTTAGTAGATTCAAAATTAAAATGTGTGGAAGGTTGAAAGGTACACCTACTAGCAGATGATATATCATATCCTTCCCATACTCTATGACTTGGTCCTTTGAACCCACTCTAGGAAGGAATGATTTGTTGCATATTTGTTTCCAAATCTTGGCTTTGTTGCATAACTTCTTGTACTCAATCATCTGTCCTATCATCTTCTCTGAGAACTTCTTCCCATATAAAAGTTTCTCTACAATGTTAGTTCCACTATAGATATCCTTCCACTCTTCATAGTAACAATTTGTCACCCTATCATAATCAATGGCATTAGCGATTGTCGGATGGTTCAGCACAACATATCGACTCAACACTCGAGATTTGATAGTATTCCTCTTTATCAACTTAACATTTTTCCATAACTTTCTGATTAGTTATAGTTAGTTGATAAGCGTTAATTATTAGTTGATTTTATATAGATTTCATGCTGATTTAATTATTAATTCGGTTTAAATTTGGATTTTTATGCTTGTTATTATTCATTTTTCTATTTGATGCATTTTATTGTGAAAAGAACAATTTTTGTTGAGAATTAGGTTAAAATTAAAGAGAGAGGAAATAGAAGCACGGAATCAGAGGGAAGGAGCAGAGAAAGAGCATAAGTGACTTTTCGCTTAAGCAAAGGATACTGGGATAAAATTCACTTAAAGACTTTTCCTAAGGAAGCCTTAATTTGAAGGCGCCAATGCTGCAGGAGCGTGAATTTTGAAATAACTGTGGCAATTTGACTTAATGTAGGAGTGAAAGCTATAAAAGGATAAAGCTAGGTCAAACGAAGGGGACATCACTTATCACTCATTGGAGATTCTTGGGAGTGTCGTTCTTGATAAAGATCCTTTCTCTTTCTTTTCTCTTATATTCCATGGCTACCATGAGTAGCTAAACTCTCTTATTCTTGGAATTGAATGTAATTTTTCAACTTTGAATGCACTCTTAACATTGTTTGATATCATTAATTTCAATTACCTTTGTTTTACATTTTAATCATACTTTAATCTATCTTATAATTCTTATTGTGACTAGAAAACACTTTTTGAATTTGGAACCAAACGTTTAACGCATTGCATGTATAAGTTCAGGGATGAATTATAGTGTAATGACTGTTTATAGCAACTATTCTTAATGCTGATTAATCTATTCTAGTAACTGGGGACAGAGCTAGGTATTTTAATTTATGAATTTCAAATCTAGAGGAATCAGATTAAATGATTTTTATTTGCGCAGATTGGTAATTGGAAGAGATGATGTTAATTGTATGATTAAGAGTGTATGAGAAGGAGAGTATTATAATTCAATCCCAAGATCTTTATTAATATCAATTTTACACATTTTACTATTAATTGTTTTTTTTTTACGTTATTAATTCACTCAAATCCAAATTATTCTTGTTACGTGTTTCATTCATAATACATTAATACGTATTTAATTTTCAATTATAAATTTCATTCCCTGTCGAGATGATACTCTACTACTTATTTTCTATATTAATTGAGGACTCAGTACGCTTACTGGAAACGTCTAACAATAGTTTGCCTGGGGATCAACAAAGTACCTCATTATCCCACATTTTTCTAAGGAAGAATTAATATCTAGACCTCTTTCATCAAGTTAATTTAGCATAATGTGGTGTTATGTATATAGAGACACATTTCATGGTGGATGTGTGGTAGGTTGGGACAATCACGAATACAATGATAAAACTCAAATGGAAAACAAAAATGTGTAAGAAAGTAATGATCATTGTGTAACAAACTCTGTAAGTGAAAACATGAAAGGTGTGTTGATGATGATAACAATATATATAAAGGTGAAATAGTAACTTTTCGAGATTAGAAAATGAAAAGAGTCATCGGAGTTAAATCAATAACATTTTAGTTAGAAAGTGAAAAGAACTCTCATTAAAATTATTTTTTTTCAATAAAACACTTTTAGAATATTTTAATGCATGCACTATATCGTTGAATGCATGAAACATGTATTCAATGACTTTTTTTCCTAGATCGTGTAATGTATGACATACGAGAGTCTAATAGTTTACGCATTAAATCAACCACTTTTCAATAAAAGTCATGTCTAGTAAAGTTTTAAAATGAATAAAATTTCCTTAATAAGTGATTTTGTAAATATATTAGTAATCGTATGTGAGTGCAAACTATAAATCCATAATCTCTTTTTGAACATGATCTCTTATGAAGTAATACTTGATTTCTATGTGTCTAGCTCTAAAATAAAATATAGGATTTTAAGATAAACTTATAACAATAGTTATCACACGAAATATTATCTTTTAAACGTTATAATCCTCTATATAGTTCTTTATTCCTAGTAGTAACTACTTGCTTTAACCATAGAAAGTGTTATGATCTCTTGTTTTTTTTTTCTCTAATTTAAAATACTAAGTAGTCTCCAATACAATGATAACATATGTTCGTGTTTGTTCGTGTTTTTCTTTTAATCGAGATCATAAAAATCTTGTAATTTAAATCTTTTTCTATCTTTGGAACACAAACCAAAATTAATAATGTACTTTAAATATCTAAAAATAAGTTTAACAACTAAAGAATATATATAAAATAATTATAGCTTTTATAATTTTGTTATTAATATGAAATATTTACTAATTTCATTAACAATTAATCCTTTTTAAAAATATAATCAATACTTTTAATAAAATATTTCTTTTTAATTATATTTTCTCATACGTAGCTAAAGCTTTTTCAATAAAATTTTAATATAACTTAGAAATAATTTTTCAAAACTTTAACAAGAAAGCTCTTCATATAAAAGCTCATCCACACAATTGTACATGGTCATGGACTTCACGGGTGGTAGGGCCACGGATCAGGACTCTTTTTCTTTTATGAACTTGATTCATAGTTCTTCTTAACCATAATTAACAATAAGAATTATAATAATATATTATATACGTATCGATATCCATCCACACACGTAATAAAGCCGAAATAGTTGCTAAATTTAAAAAAAAAAGTTCCTGTTGTAGAAAACTTTATCCAATTTTTCAATCCAAACATAGTTTTTCCATTTGTACTCATCTAGCTCCCTCACATCTCCTTTTCTTGACAAAACATTTCACCCACCACTTTTATAATATTATTATTTTTATTTATCCTTTTGTAGTGGTTTTCCGATTTTGCATGTTAACAAAAAAAACAAACTGGAAAATAAAATAGAATAAAGTGATACATGTTAATATTATCAAAATTGTTTTCAGCAAAATTCTTGTTAATATATTTTTTTATTGCGATACTTTTCTTAAAGTAATTTAATTTTTATTTTTATTTTACAAGAATAGTAAATTTTAACATCTATTTTTTTTTTCTAAAAAACGATAATTACTTAATAATTCTATCTAACGCAAGCTAAATATATTAGGATATATATATATATATATAATATTATTTATTGTTTTTGTATGGTTTAGAAGTTAGTTTATTAGTGGTTCAAATAAAAGGCTGAGAGGGATTTGTTTGCGTGTACACGAGGGACACGTGAACCTGAAGCTTCTTGTTTCTTTCTTTAGCCGATTCCTAGAGTCTGAGCACAACGCTGTGTCTGCACCAGCTCCTACTTTATCTCAGAAAACATTTCTTCTCTTCTTCTATTTGGTCCGCACATTAACACTTTTTCCCTTCGAGCCAATCGTTTTCCTCCATATATAAACAACTCTTCGCTTTCTATTTCTGCTTATTCACAGCTGTAAAACTGTGAAATCATGGTGTTCTCTGCAGCTTCTACCAAGGCTTGCATGCGATTCTTCATCGCAAAGCCTGCCTCCATCGGCGGTTAACTGCAATGTGCCGCTCATCGCTTCATCCATGGCTTTCTCCGTTTCGCTTCGCCCTACCGCTTCTCCATCTCACTCACAGGTTACTCTCTTTCCGTTAACCTCTTTCTTTTTGTTAATTCGTTTGATTTCGCTTGAACTAATAGTTGTGATAGTTTTGCTGTGATTCGATTAATTGAGATTTGTTGAACGAGTTTGTGTTTTTGAATGTGACGTTGAACGGTTTTGTTGTGTAGTTGTTTTGCTCTGTTAGGTTCAATACTAGGCGTCGTAGTAGCCGATTAGGTTTCGAGGCGGACGGCGGGAGAAGATGTCGTCGCTTACGGAAGAGTGTTAGTTTTAGTGTTAGGTCGGTTTTGAACGACAATAGGCCTAGCTTGAACGATTATGGAGAGGCAGAGTCTGCTAGGGTTTTGTTCGAGAGGTTGTTCGATCCGACGCAGAGCCGGTTCAGCGGAGAGGAACCGGATCTTCGGATTCTGGAATCGGATCTCGAGGCGGCGCTGGCGGCGCTGAAGAAGAAGGAGGATCACTTGATGGAAGCGGAGAGGACGGTGTTGTTGGAGAATAGTAAGTTGAAGCACACGAAGGAGGAGTTGGAGCGGCAAGAGAGTGAGATTGAGGCTGCTAAGGTTAGGTATGAGAAGCTCCAGGAGGAGATGAAAGACACTACTGTTAAATTGGTTGCTCAGGCGAGCCAGGTTGAGGACCTGAAGCTTAAGGTTAGGGATCGGGATCACGAGATTGATGCGGTCCAGTATGGTTTGCGGTTGAAGGAGGAGGAAGTGGAGAAAATGAGGGTTGAATTGGAGGCGAAGAGTCAGGAGGCTGCGGTTCTTGAGTCTGAGCTTAGAGAGAAAGAGAAGCTTCTGGATGAGGCGAACAAGATTATGAAGAAACAGAGTGCTGAGCTTGAGGAGCTGAAGAAGGCGGTTGGAGAGAAGGAGGAGGAGATTGAGGCCTTTCTGGCTCAGAGGGAGGTTGAGAGGGAGAAGCTGAAGGTTGCTGAGGCGAATTTAGAGAAGCAGGCAATGGATTGGTTGTTGGCGCAGGAGGAGCTTAAGAGGCTGAGTGAGGATGCTGCGAGGCATGCTGAGGAGAGTAATCAGACTTTGGATGATTTCAGAAGGGTGAAGAAGCTTCTGAATGATGTGAGGTCTGAATTGGTTTATTCTCAGCAAGCATTGGCGTCTTCTAGAAGCAAAATGGAAGAGCAAGAGCGGTTGTTGGAACAGCAGCTGTCTGAGCTTGCGGAGCAGAGGGCAAGTGTTATGTCATACATGGAAAATTTAAAGGATGCACAGACAGAAGTGGAGAGTGAAAGAACAAAACTCAGGGTTGCCGAGGCTAGGAACAAAGAGCTTGAACGAGATCTGAAGATGGAAAAGGAGCTTATCAGTGAGTTAGAGGAGGAGTTGAAGAAAGAGAGAACTTCTTTAGAACGGGCAGTCACGGAAATGGATTTGCTTCGGCAGGAACTGGAGAAACAAAGTGCTGCATTTAGAGAAACAAGTGCCGTTCTTCATGTAATAGAATCAGAGCTCGTTGATGCTAAACTAGAGATCCAGCGTTTGAAATCTGAGAAAGCGTCCCTTCAGGGTATCTTGGAGGAGAAAGACGTGGAGCTTTCCAGTGCTAGAAAGATGATGGTGGAAGTTAGCCAGGAAATCTCTGATCTTAAGATGCTTATGAACAGCAAAGAAACGCAGCTTATTGAAGCAACCAATATGCTAAGGGAGAAAGATGAGGAAGTGAATATAATCCAGAGCAAGTTGAATGATACAAATCAGAAGGCTTTAGAAGCTGAATCAGTGGTTGAAAGAATATTAGATCTTACAAACAAACTGGTTGTTTCCATTAAGGATGAAGACGTGGTCTCGTCGAGACCACTGCTAGATGGAATGGGTAATCAACTACTTGAGCAACTATCGGAGGAACCTGCTAATGAAATGAGATGGCAACAAAAAAGACTTGAGAATGAACTTGAGTTGGCCAAGGAAAACTTAAAAGAAAAGGAGATGGAGGTTCTTGCTGCACAGAGGTCTCTAACAATAAAAGATGAGGAGCTGAAAATGACTCTTTCAAGGTTGAATGCAAAAGAGGAAGAGTTGAAAAAAGTTAGGGAAGAGGTGTCAGAAGATTCTAGTGATCTTAAAAGGCTGTATGCTTTGGCACAGGAGAAAATTGGTGAGGCAAGCTTAGGAGATTTGGCAATTGAGAAACTTCAGCTTGAGGCAGCTCAACTTGAAGTTGAAGCTGCCACCAATGCACTGCAAAAACTTGCCGAAATGAGTCATGAACTTCTGAATAAGGCTATCCTGAGTGTTGAAGCTGATAATTATATCAGTCTTGTGCCAATTAATGACAAAAATCCCAATTCGATCACAGATACCATTAAATCTGACTGTTTCTCTGAGATAAAAGCAGGGGTGGCTCGACTCTCAGCTTTGTCTGAGCAGCTTGTGATGGAGGCAGGCATTGCTTCTGCAAACTAAGGAAATGAAGAAGGTTGTAAGAGATGATTAAAAATATTCCCTTAGTTTACAAGATATTTATAATGTACAGATAGCGATCACGTCTGTTTTTTGGTACTTCAGTCCAAGATATGTTCAATCTTCAATGATTTTGTTGTACTAGTTACATTCAGATTGTATTTGTTTTAGACAACATAAATAGAATGGAAAGATTTTTGGTACCTTTTCCCTTCATCCTATCTTATATTAAATTAAATCAAATGTCTACTCTGAAATCCAAATTTTCCCTTCAAAGTGAAAGAGTGGAATAACTTTGCATGTGCTGTTTTAAGTTTATTTATTTCTCCTCATGACAGTTTAAAGTTTGAATGTTTAATAGCTAAACAAATCTATCAGACTGCGAAAATAGATTGAAGCCTGTATTTGAGAGTGCAGTTCAATATTTATCAGCTCTGAACTGTCTCCTTTCTCTAAGGCTATATATATGATCGACGCTTATCTAGTTACTACGCCCAACGACTTCTGTGATGCAAGACGTAAATTCATTCTTATTTTACTTTTAATTATGAAAAATGCTAATTTATTTTATTCATCGTTTTCGTTTATACTTTTTACAAGTTTTAAACATTTAAAAAGAAAAGAAAAACAAATGATTATTACAAGCGATGCAAAAAGTTAAGAAGAAATACTTAATTACTAATTTAGGTTTTATTTCAATGAGAAATTTCAAACTTTTAGAGAATTTGAAATTTACAATTATTTTAATGTAACTTAGTTTTTTAACGTTTTTTCTTTGTATTTATCAATATTTATCAGCTCCGAGAAGTTTAATATTTAATATGACTTAAAAAGTATTCGTGGATACGAGTATTCCTGGTACGATTTTTTTATTAAAATGTTATCTGAATGAAGTATAAATTTAAATGTAATTCGGTTAATTAATATAAAACCTAAATAAAATAAATTTGTTTTAGATCAATTTTTACAATTTTAGTTATTATAATGGTTAAACATTTTATAAGAAATTTATTATCATATTTATAGTTTTAAATTTTGTTATATTTATAAATAAATTACACAGTTTAATAATTAAAAATTAAAATGAAATTTGTATCAATTTTTAATAAATATAATAGTTAAAAATTTTACTATTACATTTTTGCTAATTTTTAAATTTTATTATTAAGATTTTAATTTCATGAATTTTACCACTAAATTTTCAATTTCATAAATCTTATTAATAAACTTTTAATTTCATAAATTTAACTATCATGCTTTCAAGTTCTTTAGTTTTATCCATACATTTTATCTTTTTATTTGTAGAATGTCAACTTAGACCAATAACGACAAAATGGATTTGAACTGAAATAGTGATCATATTTCATTTAGTAGGGTTGAGGAAAAAGAAGTAAATACGTGAGTAGTTTTAGACCAAACAAATATTACTATATATATTATGAATATTTATAAATATTTTCACAATTTTTTACTTTTATAGATTATTTATAGAAATTACTATTAAAAAATTGTTAATTAAGCTATTAAGTCCAATTCTTACAAAAAAAAATATATGTATAATCTTTGAATTTGTTTTTCAACTTATAACATTTATTAGATTCAAGTAATTTAGTTATAGTTTTTCAAAATGGTTTAAAATTACTTATTTAACTATCTACAACTATTACTAGACTCATAAATTATTATTATTATTATTATTATTATTATTATTATTATTATTATTATATTGTTGTTGTTGTTGTTAGGGTTTGTTTAGAAACAATTTTAAAATTTATCTATATCGTTTTCTCATTTTGTCCTATTATATAGTTTTTATGTGATGTAGTAGTTGTTTTACTTTATTATATTAGCATATACCAAACATTATATTTGACTTACATGTTACGACATAAAATAAATAAATAAAATGAATCAATCATTTATATATAGATTGTGTAGTGTTTTATATTTTCTCCATTTCATCTTAGTGATGTTATTGGATATTGATATATTGTCATTTCTTTATATTATCGTCCAACTTGAGCTTTCATAAGAGAATTTTCATGTATTTTGTTTGGTGTTGGTTATCCTCATAATATTTTCAAAGTGGTCTTGTATTAACTTAGAAAGTTCCTTTTAGTGACTTCAAAAATAATATTGTTTATATAAATTTGAATAATGAAAAATTTGACGAGAAACTTTTGCTAAGCAATGTAATATTTACTTCTCTCGCTTGTAATTTTTTTTTTACAAAAGGATTATTATAAATATATTAGTTATTTGATGTTTGATTTTGATATCAATGAGAATTAAAATTGAATTTAATTTTTCTTATTAAATTTAGAGAGCTTGCTTTAAGTTTGAAATGACTTTATTAAGTTTAAAGACATTTAGGATAAGTAGTAGTTTCCAATCAGGGAATTGTTTTACATATACATAATAAACTTATTTTATGTCATCATTGAGAAATGTGTTTTTTACAACTGTATTTGATACAATTTCATGTTACTGAAAGTGAAATTGCATACATCTTTATATAGTTGGTCACTAGTTTAGTCTTATTCTTTAAAACCTTACTTGTAAGGTTAAACTTGTTTTTGAATACTGTTCTTATAGTAATTATTGATTTGTCTATGCACACACCGTGATACTGTATGCAGGTAAAGGAAAACCTATGAGGCAGCGATAATGTTAAGACCGAACACTTTAATATAATCTAAATACATTAGACTTTCTCAATTTGATGTTAACAAATATAAAGGGTTGAATTAATGATCTTGTATTAACCTTGTGAAGATTATTGTCTAGAATTTGTACGAGGATAGCAAATCTGATGACTAAATAAAGTTTGAACTTCTTTTCACATTGTAGTTTTTTCTAATGAACACATTTAAGACAAAGATACTAGTTTTAAAAAAAAATAGATATTGTTTATTATAACCAAAGTTATGGGTCTCACAGTTATCTTTGTATATGAAGATTAAACTATCTTGAATTGAACTTGTTACCATGAGACTATTTAGATTAACAATCAAATTATGAGTCTCATATTCATATTCATCTAAGTCTTCACCTAAGTGAGAATTCAACAAACTTGTATCACCTATGCTTCGTTCAAATAACTATCATTCATAGATAAGATCCATGTTAATTACTTTTGAAACTAAGAACAGAGTTGAGTTCGTTATTAGGAGTGTGTCCCACCATGTTAATTACTTTTGAACCAAGAACAGAATTGACTTCGTTATTAGGAGTGTGTCCCACCATGTTAATTACTTTTGAACCAAGAACAGTGTTGAGTTCGTTAATGAGTTTGTCCCATGACCGAAATCAAATAAGTTATACTCATTATGAGATATGATCATGAATACGAAAGAAATACTGGAGTTGTGGAAGAAGATTTTGCATAGTATTGGTGGAGACTATGTACAATGTGTTATTCTGAGTCATACCTCATGGCACTCATGTACAATTAATACCAACCGTTTCATAATATTATTAAGAAATTGTTTTGATTTAGAGAGTAAACAAAAACAAAAGCAAAACTATCAGCTAATGAATGAGTTTACCACCTTCTTTAAAAATTACACTAGCAACTGTAGGAACCCATATTGCGTTACCTTGTTTTGTAGCATTGGGAGATCTCATTGTAGCGGTAGTAGTAGTTGCAACAGACTTGGCATTTTGATTTGGACTAGTTTCAGTAGTTTCTACTGCATTGACTTTGTTCCTCCTCACTTTCTTTCCAATAAGTATGCCAAATTTGAAAGCAGTGAATAGACCAAATGCAACTAGAACTGGTCTAATTGCCCAGTGATGATCCTCTACATGTTGATACTTTTCTATGATCCCAGGACAAGTGCTGAACTCAACCACTTCAACCTCATAGGGATCAGCCATGTAGGTGTTTGCTTCATTGCCAAAAGGGAGCATTCCTGGGAACTTGACAACCAAACCTCCATTTGGGAGAATCCATGAGATCTTACCGGCACCCCAGGCAGAACCCTTTTTGTGACACCACCCAAATCGAGGACTTGAAACGGTCTCTTTTATCCTGACAAACTGGCCAACACAGTAAGGTGTCACCTTTTCGAGTTGAGAAGAGTTTCCCTCCCATAGAGCTCGCAGCCCAAGAAATCCAACAGATACGCTACCGTCAAGATTGATGGCATGTAAAATGCCCACAGGTGAGTGCTTCTCATTTTTGTCCCTCAAGCCTACCCAATCACCTGCTAACAAGCCAGATGTGACACGTTCAAGGGATGATACATGGAATCTGATAGGGCTGTCATTGCCATGGACCCTCACAAGGGCGAACTTTTGATCTGTGTTACCCTCTAAACTAACAACAGTTCCTTCTGGGATGTCCATGTTTTGTGGCCTGCATGAATTGGGAAGCTTTCTAGTTCGGACCATGTCGCCCACCTGAAGATGATCCTTGGAGAGGAACCACTCTGTGTAGCCCGTGCTATCTGATTTTGGATTAACTTTCACATTACCCAGATATCTCCATTCTCCATCATTGGCCAACTCATTCAGAGCACTGCAAGGCAGGATGGTTAACAACAGAGTAACTTTCAACAATAAAAGATTATTGATTACATTATTGTGGATTACAGGTTCTGATCTAACACTACCCATATTTAATGTCCAGAATACACAATCAAGCCTTCACAAGTTACAAGCTAGCTAGGATAGATGAGCTTGCTAAATGCTATGCATACATTCATCTTCTGATCAATTGAATATTTTACAATGTTATAAAGTGGTGTGCGTATGTAATTGGTTTATGGAATTTTAAAACAAAGAAATATAACAAAGATTTTCATAAATATACATGAAAATGGTTACCACTTCTTGGCACTGAAAATGTATAAAAACTAAGTACTGCACCATCATATCCCACATTATATCTTTCTAGCATAGAAAAACCACTAGTTGAGAATCCCCATGGGACCATTGCATTACTGATCTGGTGAATCATCATATATTTGGGAACAATTTTCATCCTTATGTGAGTAAAAAATTCATGTAATATGAAATAGTCATATCAAAATCATTCCAAAATAGGTTACATAAGGTTGTGAATTCAGGAAAAAGAAAAGCATTAGTGTAAAATAGATTACATAAGGGTTTGGTAATGCAAACACTTGTCTTGTGGAAGGAGTATGATAGGTGCTGGTCATAATGTATAGACTAGTAGAAAGAAAGTTAGGAAAATCTGTTAGTAGTTATCCAGTGCCAGGAAGAGCAAGAATGACATACAGTGGTATCTTCTCAAGGATTTGAAAGTCTGGTCTATCTCACCCAAAACTAACTGAATTCACTTATATTATCTCCTCCATTTTTGTCCTACATCTGCTATTGCAGTTAGAGAGCTAAGCAACAAACGACTATAACTAACATGGCCTAACAAACAGATGCTAGCCACTTGATTCTATGAGCCATTTTTTTTCCTTCTAACAGATACTTTCCTACTTGGGCCCACTAATAGGTTACGTTAACAAGCAACAACTTTTGCTGACAAAAAAAAATTAAGCTACCTTTGAGGGTATTTCATAAATCCAAGTGTACTTTATTAACACCCAAAAAAGGGGGATTATATTAGCAACCCTAACAGAATCAGTATTGGCCTTGCGTTGATGAGGCAATCAGAGTTAGGTAAGGAGAAGTTTGGGCTGGGATTGGGCTTCTAGTCTGGACTAAAGGGAAACAAATTTCATGAAAAATCACATTTTTGTAAAGAAAAACTTCTCGAGTGTTTAAATCCAAAATGATATAACCTTTTATGCTAGTTTTGAAACCTAAGAAAACTAGTCTTGAACGTGGGGGAATTTGTGTTGGTTTGTGAGTGTGTGGAGGCATATGAAGGAGAAAATTGCACTGTTCTAGAAAAGCTTGTGACAGAAGATCCATTCGGTAAATTTATTTTAACAGGATTTATTTTGTGATAAATTTGAAATAAAGTAAGAGAACAAGCAATATGAACTGTAGCTCATGAATCTACAATCTAGTAGTTGGTGTCTGAAGAAAAATCATGATTGGCAGCACAAGATACAAAATGTCAAAACTAAACTTAGGTGAAGAGATTCTATGTGTTAGGCCTGAACCACTAGTAGGTGGAGGTGGCTAAAGAAGACTAATTAAATGTTGAAATTGGGCCTTAGTGAGATTAAGCCCAGAATTTGGATGGAAACCCTCATTGATTTCTTCTCCCCAATATGAGAAACAACACTATTTGCAAAAGAACCAGATTGAGGATTGAATCGTGGCCGACCGGGATAACTAGGGTGACCTAGTGAATAGCCATGCCAACTATAGTGTGACCTTGACAATGACATTAGGAACACTTTCTTCCGGAGTTTCCTTTATTGATGGAGGTTTAAGCTCTAGTCATGGCAGCATTAGCAAATGAGTTCATCTAATCAGTAGAGAGAACAACATCGGGTTGTTGTCATTCGTGTTGAGTAACCATGGAAAGAACAAGATTCACACGTAGAGGATCCATAAAGAGCACTTGAGACCTAACCACTGCAAAATGATCATCAAGACTTTTAAGGAATCTGATGATGAAGCCCTGTGCATGATAAAAATTGGCAAAGCATTCACAAGCAGTCATGGGGAGAAAATTATCTCGTTCTTCCCGCAAGGTTTTTAAGCCAATAAAGTAATCAGTAACATTTCGGCTACCCTGTATGAAAGCATAAACTTCTTCTTGAACACTCACAAAAATCAGTCCAAATATGAACACTCTACCAAGATAGATCACACTTTGAGCTATGGAAGGGGAAAGGGAGTTTAATAACTACGACATGATGAGTGTGTTGCATCTTTCCCAATGAGGGAAGAACGGATCTGACATTAGAAAGAGTGAGGATGGAACCATTGAGGAATCCTATTTTGTTTTTGGAGACAAGGTCCATGCGAAATGACTGAGAGCATAGATGATAGTTGTTGCTTTGCCAACAAGAGCTGAAGCAACAATAACTGATGAAGGACTTTCACTAGGGTGAATATGAAAAGGACTAGAGGGATTTTGAGTGGGGTTTAGTTGAAAATTTGGAAGAGGATTACCATAACCTGAATGGGAGATACTCATTTCAGAGAAGGCTCATGATACCATAAAAGGGACAAAATCAGAAGGAGAGAAATGCTTGAATTTCATTTCTGAACAGAGTACAAGATATATACAGCACACCCAATTCTAGAAGGATCCTAACTAATTTATTGTTCAGCTATTCCTCTAAAACTAAAATCTTTTGGGTTCTACAATTTTTATTTTGGGCTGAAGCAGGATTGGTCTTCTTCTTTGTTAATCCATGATATATGACTATTGATAATCGTGGTAGCACTTGCAGCATTACAACAGACTATTTGCACACCATCCTAAAGAACTTACCCTAAAACTAGTTTCACTAGTAAAACAGTAGAAGATGTTCATAAAGTTCATGGAATCCTTCACATAAACTCAGACTAATTCTAGGAACTCTCCATCAAAATGCCATAGGGCACTTGCAATGACTATAATGGCAACTGAAATGGGGAGCAAAGCTGTTAATCTTTCAATGTAGGTAAAATTAAGAACCGCACTTGTAGCAGTGTAGCCACAAATAATAATTTGAACATGTTCAAGCTCTAGACCAAAATATATTATAATTTCTGCACCTTGGTTCCTACTAATACAAAATTTTGGAAACAAATATAGACAGAACAGAATAACATACGATGAAACAAGATATGCACCAAAAGACCATATAACTCCCACTGCAATGCCAAGCCAACGAAAGTGTAGAATCAGAATAGTACGGAATGCAGTAGAAAAATGGTATTCAGAAGCTTTTAAAAAATAATTGAAATTCAATAACTAGCTCTAAATACATTACATACATCCCAAGAAAACAATTCAACTTAATGCTTTCATATAACCTCAATCTCAAGCTGTGAAACACCAGTCTGAATTCTGAAATACCACAAAAAATAGTTTGGCATTATCATGTATGGGCTTCCAAAATGACTTCATATTCAATGTTTATGGGCAACAAGTATCATGATTATGCTAATCACCACGTATAAGGCATATGCTCCCTATGGTAGACCTTCTCACACACATAAACCTCACTAAATAAAATGCATCAGACCCAACAGAATTACCAACTGTATGAAATTACCGAATCCAAAACCTTAGATAGTCACAGAAAAATTCTAGATACTATAAAAAATATATACAAACCTTTGAAAGACACTCAGAATATCCACCATTAAAGGGCGATTCCTCAAATCATACTCAAAGCATCCACTGAGGATATTCTCAACTGAAGAAGGAAGGCCACTGGGAACATTGGGTTTTTCATGCTTTTCAACAACTGACTGATATATTCTGCCAACAGGACACCCATACCAAGGCTGATTACCAGTCAACATTTCAACAATGGTGCAACCGAATCCCCAAGAATCTGTTTCAAACGATATAGGACCTCTGACCTCTGGTTCCCATTGCTCTGGAGCCATGTAATTTGGTGTTCCAAGCCTCTTATCCATACCTGTGCTTAGGAATGAGGAGTCAATCAAAAGACTAGGAATTCCAAAATCTCCCAAAATTGCTTGATCGTTCTCATTGAGAATAACATTGAATGGTTTAAGGTTAAGAATGAGGATCCCTAGAGAGTGAAGTTCCAGAACACCTTGAGCCAGATTGATTCCATACCTGCAGCCAGTAACATGCACATAGTATCAATCTGTTTTTCCCACCGCCTTCTATTTACTGAAAATGACAAAGCATATTACACAGAATAAAATGAAAACACATCACCTTAAAACATCACGCAATGAAATCCTTCCTTCTTTGAGTCCCGCCATCTTGTCACCAACTGAACCCTCATACAAATTCATAATGATGCATATCTGTGAACACACACAAATAAGTAAGCCAGCCACAACTAAAAAGATAGCTAAGAATCTCCAACACATTGATGAACAGTAACAATCTAACCCTTCCGTTTAAGATTGAAATTCCATGCAGCCAGGACATGCTAGCAACTCCTTGGCACTTAAAATACAATTCATTGAACTTCTCTATAACAATCTTCATATGATCATCTCCAATTGCAGGTAACATCTTAGCAGCAACTTCATGGTACTCGTCATAATCTTCCGTTGACTGATGATGAGTTGCTAACCAAACATCACCAAAGAGGCCTCGACCAATTCTGTGTCTAAGTTTCAGCCTTTCAGGTTCAATCCATGGATTTGCACGTTTGGATGAGGCTCTAACAGATCTAACAATGTCAGAATCACTATCCAAGATCTCAAAATCAAAAGGAGCAGCTGAAGGAGCACCAATAACTTCTTTAGACATTATTGAATCTGAAAGTGTAATATTCACTGAACAATTCAGCAGATTGCACAAATTCCACCACAATTAATCAAACAAGATTATGAACATTTGAACATGCAGGTGTACACAAAAGTTAGTAGTTAGCAACAAATAAGTTAAAAAAGGTAAAAGAAAGCTTAAAAAAAAGAACAAGTATACAAATTACTCTAGTATATAAGACTTAGCATGCCAACTAATTGTATAGTGTAACAAATGTAAAGGAGGTGGAACGTTTACTTTTCCTTCTCTATTTATTTTGGCCTTAATCATAGGCAATTATTTGACAGATGGGACAGGATTCATAGATTGTTGTCATCCATAAATTGCACATTACAATATGGCACCCCAACTTAACCTGAAATTGTATTATGTATTGAACAGTTTAATCACATATCAAAAGTTTAATCACTCTTTTGGTTCTGTATATATAAAATTTTCACTTTTTTATCTCTCTGCTTAACAACATTGCTTTTCAGGCCTTAAATAGATCATTTGTAAAAATGGTATATGTAGGAAGTAAGAGAAGAATTGGAGCACAAGATTAAAAATGAAAGCTTTTGAACTACATGGATTAAGGAAACTATATTGTCCATTGTAAGCGAAGTATTACAGACTTTCAGAAATTCATTTCTGATCAAATTCCAAATGATGCTGGCACTGAATGCCTGAAATATAAACCTCCCAAGACCCATTTCAGTGAAAAATTCAGTGAACCCACACAAGCACTCAACTTTCACACACAAACAGAACAAATCTAACCCCTCACTCACACACTCATTCATCCACCACCGATAAGTCAAAACATGTTGCATGCATAAAAGTCAGCCAGTCATCATAAACACAAGCAAACTCTTCATCCCTTCTAAGAACCAAAGATCAATATACAGCATAACAACAAAAAGCATGCAAATTTATTCAACTATTTTTTACCCATGAAGAGTTCAATCAAAAAAGTTTGGGAACAGAAAAGGGTGTCTAGTTTCTACAAATTTTAAGATGAATAGAGAAAGTGGTTTTATAAGAAACAAAAATAGGAAGAGAAAGTACTAAGTTGTCACAAATTCAAGTGGTGATAGTCAAAGAAACTACCTGCGATAGAATCTCGGAAAAACAAAATGGAGCAAGAAAAGTGAGAGAACCGTAACAAACCAGCAACAACACAAGAACTGACGGAACGGCAGTGACGATAGATTTTTATTTATTTCTTGGCTTAATTGTTTTTTTTTTTTTATTTCCTACTTGCAGTGAAAAAAAGCTTCATTTTCTTTTTATGATAATAAAAAGTATATGTAATTAAAAGATTAATTATTATAATAGCTATTATATAAAAAGATAATGTATATGGGGATTATAACAAAGGTGGGTAAAAAGTTATATTTTGTTAATTTTATAATATTATAACTATATAACAAGAGCAATTACAATTTTTACTATACTAGAATAAATAGTATTTATGGTGGGCAATTTTTTACAAATTAATAAAAGTATTTATATTTATATCATTAAAATAGATAAGAAAAAATTATGCCAGAAAATAATACGAAACACATTTTTTAATTTATACTTATTTGACAAAATTAGGCGATATGTTCGGTCGGAATTTACTATCTAATAACTTCTTTACAAGTTTCAAGCAGATAGAGTTATTAAATTAGAATGTTAAATAAATTAGTTGATCAACTAGTTAATAATGGTAAAATGACATAAAGTAATATAATTATATAAATTTTATTATATAAATAAAATTTGTATTTTTTAGATAAAAGTATATTATTAAGTGATTATAATTTTAGATTTTCTTTTAAAATAATTATATTTTTATTTATTTTTTAAATGTATATTAATTATTAATTATTCAATATATGGTGATAAATATTTTAATTTAAATTAAAAAAATAAAAGTAATCCAATAAATACTAAAAATAGTACAATAATTAATTATCTCTTGAAATAAATAATATTACATAAAAAGTTAAGAATAATTAAAAAATGTATTAAAACATAAAAATAATAAGAAAATAAGATTAAATAATTAATTAAATTAATTTGTAACTTCAATAAAAAGCTCTTAAAATAAATTATTTTGACATATTTATAAAGCATTTTCATACTAGTGAAATTAACTTAATCTTATTAACTTATCAAATACACCCTTAATTTCATTTATTTTAACATTTTAAATTGACATGATGATACAAATCTTACTAAGATAACTGCTGTAAATTAACAATGATAAAGTTTGAGTCAAACTATAACCGATTAAAACTAAGAGTGTTAGATCACACAAAACATAAAATTATTATAGGAATTTTAAAAAATAAAAATTATACCAATTTGAAATTAAATAATCAAACAAAATATCTGTTAATTTAATATAAAACTAAACATAATAAATAAATAAGTAGAGTAGAAAACATTTAGTATTGCACTGCACGCAACAACGAAGTACCGTATCCTCCCATTTGTCTTCTACGGTTAAAAGTAACCTAACTTCCAAGTTTCTACTTTCTAAATATTTCATTTTTTTTTTTTTTATAATGGAGAATAAGATTTAAACTAGAAAGTGATGTCTAACTTATACTTGATTTGAAAATGATTGATTTAGGATATTTTAAATAAGATGGTAAATTATAAATAAAACAAACATAATAAATAAAAAAATTAACAAAATGTTCAGTACCACTGTTAATAAAGGTGAGTTCAATACCACTCCTTTCAATCATTTATTTGTAACCTATGTATGTATTTTATATTTGCATTAATATAATAATAAAAAAATATATATATTACAATGATGCAAAGTATCACTTGATTTTCTACATATATGATCAAAACTATTTATAATATCAATTATTTTAGATATTATTTTTAACATAAATTTGAGTTTAACATATTGATTAATTAGCAAATTGTTTCACATTTGAGGATATATTTAAAAAACTATGTAGAAAGAAAGAAAAAATCAATCACGTTTATATATTACTATAATCTCATTTTTTATTTAATTATAATGAAAAATTTTATTAATCATCTTACATGTTTCAAATATTATAATATAATTAATATTAATGAAATAAAAATGTATACATATTTTATGTTTATATTTATATGCGTGATATTATTTTAAACTGATATATATTTATTACTTTCCATCTTAGATTGAAATAATAATAAAATATGATAACTTAAAAATAACGAAATACAAAATATCAGTTAAGTCAAACTAAGTCAACGAAAAATAAATTAAAAAAATAATTTGTTAAGCATTGATGTGATCAATGGAAGATAAATATTATATAATATATATATATATATATATATATATATATATATTATGAGTATATGTTTAATTAATACATTGACGAATTAAACGAGTCTTACTTTTTTAATTTTATTTTACACGTTCATTTCTTCTTTTAATTTTGTACTTGTCTCTTTCTTTCCACTCATGTTTATTTTAATCTTAAAACCAAAATCTGAATTGTGTTCTAAATCATTGCCCTCTAACTAAATTGTGTTGTCCAAATCGATGTGAAGTAGAAACATTTGTCTTTACCTCCAAAATTGTCAAACCCTTTGCATTAAGGTTTCCTTGATTCTAGTCATTCAAGAGCGTCATTGTGAATAAGTTGTTGTGTAATACTATTACTTAGTTTTGAGGGAATTGTCTTGAAGATAACATTTCAGGTAAGCGAAGTTAGCTTTGATTTTTCAATAGTACTTTAGGTTAGAAAATCTAGACACAGGGGTGACGTGGTCACCAATTCTAAAATTTTCTTGCAATGATGAAATTGATTCTATGTTGTTTGATATATTCAATTTATTTGTGAAGTGTTTAAATGGTAATATTGTGTGTGAATAAATGAATTTGTATCAAGTTGATGTTATACATTTTGGATAATATTGGATTATGCATTAAGTATGAAAAGTCTATATTGTAACAGAGATCATTTAGCTTCCCTAATAGTCTAAGTCACATAGACTAAGACATCAGGTGGTGAGAGAAGTTAACAAGAGAATTCACACACACAGGTATTAAATGTTTAAATTTACTTTAATCTTTGATGTAATAGATTAAATGTTAGTATCTAGCATAGGCATATTTAATGAGTCCTCCCAAAGATGATAGGTTCATATGTGGTCTTTATGAATGTTGTATATTGACATTAGAATGAAGTTGAATTGTTGTGATTGGTATTGGGTTTTGTATGACTATGCTTGATTAAAAAGGAAATTGGATAAGTTATAAATTCTTAATCAATTTGGTTTCTTTTACTTATATTTTTGTATGTTAGAACTTGATTTTAATAATTAACTTTTGTTTTTCTTGTTATGTTTTGAATTGCGATGATTGTACTATTTACATGAAGATACACAGATGTAGGTGCAAGAGCATTTAAAGGACACTAGGCTTTTAACATAGAATTTGTTTTGTAATTAGTTGATTTATAATGTATTCTCATTGTGTATAAGAGACATTTTGAAACACCATATGTTGTGTATGATGTTAACATTAGGCTTCTTTATAAATTAATGTTAATACTAATCAATTTAAATATTCAAACCAGATGTATCAGGTCTGTTGTATCTGTACCTAGCGTTGGACACCTCCAACTAGATGCAATTCACTCGAGTTGCTCTTGAATCTAGCAATGTCCAATACAATTTCAGAGTGATGCTGAACATAATTCAACGTCGACCTTAGGTCCTTTAATGCTGAATGTTATTCTATGACACCAAAAACATTCAAATTTCTCATCTCTTTTCTATCTTTCATGAATTTAAATCATATTTTCTTCACTTTTATATTTTCTATTTTCATAAGACAACAAAGATTAAATTAATGGGGTGTTACAAATTCTCCTTTTCTAAATTATTTTAATCAAAATTCTTCCATCAACATATGAATATCTATTTTATATCTTTTATCAATGAAGTATTTTTAAATTTTATTCTTTTATATTTATGTATATTTATAAATATTTCCCGTAAAAGAAATAATTTATCATGTTTGTTTAGAAACAAAAGTGCAAGAAGAGGGCAAGGTACACATGGTTGAATAAGAAAATAAAACCTTCATTTTTTTTTCATATAAAAGTTATATATAAAAATAAACTTCATACTTACATATTGTGAAATACATAGGAGAAGAGTTGTTCACATAGACAAGTAAGCGAAATTTTAAAACCACACTCTATTGTCGAATTCTGATTGGGAAATGCAATTAATATTATCTTTTTAAAATACTATTATTATTAAAGTAAATAGTATACATATAAATATATAATAGGGAATTAAATCACGTGAATGTAAATACAAATGTTACATTGTTCATAAAAGATTTTTTATTATATTTTTTTAAATGAATTTTCATTTACATAAATAATATATACATCTTTTTTTAAAAATTGTTTGATGCCTGGTTTTATAAATATTTATCTACTTATCATCTTTTATATATATATATTATGACACATAAGACATTTTTCGTGAAATGAGTCTTATTTAAGATTGCAAATACCTTTCATTTTCTGAACTATTGGTAAAGACATAAAGGATTGAGTTGGTGTCTTTTTCCATAGTAGGCAGCATCAAAGGTCTACTTGATTTACAAGTTACAACTACCCATAACATCCAAAAACATGTATTTTTTTGATATTTTTGTAATATTTTTAAACTATTTTATTTTACCTAGTTTTATAATAAATTTTAAAACGAATAAAAAATACTGGTTTTCTAAATCAGTTTTGGGCCATTTTGTACTTGTTTGACCGTTTATTGACCAATTTATTTTGATTCTAAAATTATCAATTAATTTCTAGTCTAGTTGGATTTTAACAACTATAAAATTATAAAAATTATAATAATTTCTTAAGATTTGGTCAAATTTATCATGACAATTTTTTTTTCATCTCTGCATTTGTTTAAAAATATTATCTTCGCATCCTTATACATTATATTAATTTATAAGAAAAATAGTTGTAAACGTTATAAAGGTAAAATATATGTATAATCTTAAAAAAATTCTAAGAAACACAAATATAACTTAGTCTAAAATATATTATTTAATTAAAAATAACAAAAACATATTTTAATATTTAATTATTTTGTTTGTTTCTTGTAATTAAACAAACTTTGTTTGAATCTTACTTTTAAAAATTATTTTTAATCTTTATAATATTATTTGTAATCTATTTTAGTTTCGTGTAAATAATCGAGACTAAAACCGATTAAAAATTACATATATAATAATTAAAAATGATTAAAATGATATTGTAAAAATTAATACGAATGATTATATATATATATATATATATATATATATATATATATATATATATATATATAGAAATATATTTTATTATTTAAAAAATTAATTTATTTAATATATATTTTATAATAAAAAAAAATAAAAAAAAAAATAATAAAAAAATTAATAAAAATATATATATATATATATATATATATATATATATATATATATATATATATATATTAAGAAATAAATTTTACTAATTATAAAATTAAATGATTTAAATCATATTTTAACTAAGAAAATAAGAAAACGAAAAGTGACTGATAACACTCAGAAAAGAGTGTAAAATGATAGTATTTTTATTCTCAAATACGTTTTTTATTTAATAAATAATAACATGTAAAAAAACATCAATACAAATAGAATGATGTAAATATATCGGTCATGTACTTATAGCCTTTTGAGCTTTCGAACTCCTAAAATAAAGACTTAATTAATAAAAAAATATATAATTATTTAAGTACTTGAACAATATTTTACATTCTTGAATCTATGAGTTATCGATTATGAGTAAATATACTATTACTTATCAAGTTATTCAAATATGTCCGAATTATTCAAATATAAAAATACTTAGTTATAATTATATTTCTAAGTTTTTTGAATGCGGTTAGGCGCAAGTTATTTTAGTTTTGTCTGTAACAATTTTATTTAAAAATTTTATTACAATTTTTATTATTAAGAACTTGTAAATGTTATTTTAGTGATTTAAGAGTATTTTATTTCAAAAAGAGTTGTTATTTTCTTACTTTTTATTTTTTTTAATTTTATTGTTTTATTTAAGAGAAACATATTAATATTGAAGAACATTTATTATTTCATTTGTTTTTCATTTAAAATTTTTTAATTAAACAATTTTAATATATATGTAAAAACCTCTTTTTTATGTGTGTATTTTTTATATTACTTTCTTTCAAAACTTAGGAATATTATTTAAAATGATGTTGAGTTGCACTTCCGCAATAGCAAATAGAAAATATCTTATTTATGATGTCAAAAAAAATTACAATGATAAATCAATTACTTGTCTAATCTTAAAAAATTATAAATAAAAGTTACTTGTCCAGGATATATTGTAAGTAAACAGTATTTGTTCAAAACCAAATTTGGATAAATTTTAAATGAAAAAATTGACAGAAAAATATAAAAGTTAAGTAATACTGTTTAATACCAAAAGATGATAATAGTAAAAATAGGCTAATTTTAAAGTATTATGAATTCAATACTCAAATAGATTATGCTTAATTAATTTCACTGATTTATTTATAAAGTATTTTCCCATAAAAATTCAGACACTAAGTTTTTCAATGGTAAAAAATTGTTTTTTAATTTAATTATTCCAAAATAAAGGTTTTCAATGAAATATAGTATCCTAAACATTATTATGTTATGTATTATCAGTGGTTCTTTGAAATAAAAGTATTTAAATCAAACATAATTTCGATCCCTGTGACTGTGTTAAGAAAAATCCGTAACAAGAAAATATATTATTTTTTTTATCTGAAAAGCTAAAAAATTAAATTATTTTGGTGACGAATATTCCTTTATTCAAATTAACTTTTACTTTGTCTTTATGTTAATGGACCTTTTAATGATACTTAAGCAACTATGTCAAGATAATAATTCAATATGAAAAATAGATATTTATAGTTGCTTATTTATTGCTGCAAATAGATTATATAAAACGAATATGGCACAGGGAAATTTATCTTCGTCTCTCCCCTTGGTCATATTTTATTATTATTTTTTTATATTACAAAGAAACACCTGAACAAGTTCCAGGTTCAAAAAATAAAACCACAACATTAAAGTAGAAAAATAACCAAGAAAAGTCAATCACACTTGCTATTAAGGTGTGCAAGTTATAGATATGGTGTAATATTTTTCGATACCTTCTTTTTAGTATAATCAAACTGATTACTTTAAGCTATGAGTGAGTTTTCAAGGTGTTTTTCAAATGCATTACAAAAAATTCAATTTGATTACATAAAATTCCATGAAACCTTAATAAGAAATACAATACTACCAGAAATTCAAATAATATTTTAAGAAAGAACTCTTCTTCACATTATGAATACTCATGGGATATATTCAGTGGGTCTACATTTAATTACCATCCAAATAAGAGAGGGAGGATGCATGTTCCTATCTAGATTCAAGGATCAATTTAAAACCCATATATCATTGATGAAGTCATGGATGTTTCTAACCTTCAGAAGTCACTAAAAATATGCAAGATCTACATCTCGCTGCCATCTTGGACAATACCAGCAAAACAATTTCAAACGCACATGCACATAATTTCCATAGGAACCAAAATTTTCACATCTCATTTTTCATCTGGCTCGGCTAGTTTCATTGGTATTCTGGACACATTTCTTCCAAATATTATCTCATATGTCTCCATGTAAGTCTCCGAGAATAGGGCCTCCTCCTGCCAAAGCATACAATACTTCTAATCTTTCTAAAACTACCCAGCAAACATCTGGGAAGAGTTGATGGCCAAATTCTGTTTTTAGTAGTAGTTCTTCTCACAACTGCTAGTGGAGTGTATGAGAACAACTCTCCCACAAAGCCAGCAAATTTGTTCTTTACAACACGCTCTTCTTCTTCTACTTCTTCAATATCATGCTTCTCATTATCCGTGGTTTCATCATCAAAACCAATCTCATCATTATCACACTTTCCTTTGTGCTGATGGCTATCCACTGGAGAAGACCTGTACCTCGCATATAACGAATCTTGTGTGAGGACTTTGTTTCAGAACACTTTTTCTTTTCTTAATGTAGAAACATCAAGTAGTAGGTACTGAATTTCTTTGGGCATGTTTTGTTATGTTGAGCACATTCTTTTATTTCAAGATGTACAATATGTATTAAATTGATTCAGTGTCAGACACGTGCATCTGCATATTACTTAATTGTTTCAGATGAAAAAGCAGTAATTTGCAAACAGTTATAAGATGACGCTAAATGACAGCGTAACACAAATTCAAAGTCTATTAATGACTAAGTGATTAACATAATGAACTAACATGTTTGAACTCACGCATATTTCATTAAGTCATAAATAAAGGTTTAAGAGGAACTGCTAATCCCATTGGTTCTTGATGAAAACTTGATGTTTTCATGACCGAACTACAACACAAGCCAAGGACTAAACCAAGCGTAAACAATCATGTTGATTCCTCTGCATGATGCAGGAAACACAGTTCAATATCTGTATAGTTAGCAGGAGACTACTGGAAAAGTTTTACCTCCTGTGCTGTTTCAAATAGACAATTCTTTTCTTCAACCGCTTTCTTTGGACACAGCAATTGTTTGAAACATGGCGGATGAAACAAAGCTATGCAAACCAAAATAAAAAGAGCAAAATACATATTATGAGCAACAGAATTCTCCCATATTATAGCAGTCATGATAAGAGAGAAGCAATCCTCACAATGACACAATGCTTAATTCTTAACTTTGGCAACTAATAAGAGAATAGAACAAGAACAAACTACAAAATAAATCGGGCTTCAAATTTCATTTTTCCCATATACCGGTTGAAGAAAGCAACCATAAAATGCCAGAAAAGCAAACTCCAAATATCAAATGTGATCAAGCACCAAGTAGTTGAGACTCAATATCCAACATAATAGTACTTCGCAACCTAGAAAGATTGTATTCTACCCTAATGGTAGTCACGTGATTCACAAAATTACAATCAAATCTTTGTTTTTCCTAAACATTCATTACAAACTAACCACTTACTTATTATTAAGAAAAGATGTCTTCTTTAACTGTCCTGTTGTTTACTCACACCAGCTTTTGCATAATTAAATAAATTAAAAAAAATTTTAAAAAAAATACATGTAATTAGCCATACACAGTGCAATGAGCTTCCATCTTCAACTCTTTCACGGCAAATGTTATCTTTCTCTCACATCAATACAAGAAACAATTACAGGCCCATATAACTGACCGATTATCTAGAAACTCCAAAACGAATAGAAAAGAAAAGGGTCACAGAAGCACATAGTGTCACTTGGAAAAATATTTCACTAAACAGTGAAGGTTTAAATCAAAAGATGACATTAAGTAACTAACCTGGTCACCATCCTTGATGCCATAATTTCGAAGATAATCATTCTCGGTAACCAGCTTCTGTCCATCATAGCATAAGCAAAACTGCCCCCAAACATGCGCCCTTCATAACCCAGCATAATATATCAATTTAAATTATGCCTAAGTCAGTACAAATTTCAAACTTACCATACCTTGTTAGTCCATTAATTATATAACAATTTTCGCTTCAATATTTTTTCTAAAATTACTATAATTTTCCCGCACCGACTTTCAAGTAAAAATTGTTATTACTTTAAAAATAATAATTATAAAATTAACAAAATCATCTGTGTATATACTATTTATCCTTCGTTGTGATATTTGTTGTGTATCTTAGAAAGCTCGTTTAGATTGCAATATTTTTAAAAGAGTTTTGTGTGTAATGCAAAAGGAGATGTTCTTAAACAAATTGGAGAGTCGTGTAGAACTTTAAAAAAACAGGGGCATCAATGAAAGAAAACCTAATGATTGTAATTTAGTGATAAATTTATGATTCATAGGGTCATTTCTGTGAGTGATTTGATGGCAGTTAAAGAGTAGTAATATAATTTTCTCCATAAAAAAATGAAATACATGATGAAAAATTTAAAACCGAAGAAAAAAATTGTGGGAAGTGAAATTTGAAAGCATTTGTGTATCGAACCAAATCCAAATGTTTGAGAAGATTATGAATTAGAATGTATGAAAGGAAGTGTGTACCATGAAATTTTGGCAGGACCCTTGAGAGGGGCGTGGGAGAAGACAGCCTCGACTGCATCTTTGAGTTCGGCAACAGTGGCGGTCTTGGAAACCTGAATATCTGCGAAAGGCGTAGAAGTGTGAGCAGTGTGTGAAGAGATGATGGTAAAAGAGAAGGGAAAGGGGTTGCGTACGGAAGGAGGAACCGTCGAGTTTGAGGACGGAGAGTCGGAGGGGAAGGGAGGGAAGGCGGTTGTAGAGGAGGGGTTTTCGGGCGAAGATGGCGTGGAAGAGGGGGAGGGGGGAGGAGGAGGAGGAGGAGCGGGAAGGAGTGGTGGGATGGGGGAGCATGAAGGTGGTTTGTTGGTGGTGGGACATGGTGGAGGGGTTAGAGTGGGAAGAGTGGGGAGAAGGAGTATATAGAAGGGAGAGGGAGAGATTCTTGGAGGAGTGTGACACGCATTCAGGAAATGGATGAAGTTAGGGTTTGGTTTTGGGACTGTGGCTACTGCTGCTTCTGCTTCTGTCGGGGAGATTCTGATTCTTCTTCATCAGCGAAAGAAAACAGAGAAGAGAGAGAGAGAGAGGAATACTTCTACAACAGAGAAAACAAAGAAAACCGTTACATCCGCCCGCAACGGTCTATTTTAGTGGCCATGGGCTTGGCCATGATTTTGTATTTGCAGTTACTTCCTGCACTGTACAAATTTTGACTTAGTACTGTATAAATTTTTGAAATACCAAAATTGTCTTTAGTATTATTATTTTGTATCACTTGTGTTTTTCTTTTAATTTTTTAATCTTACTCTTAATACACGATAATTCTGTATGCTGAAGAGCTCAATAACTAAAACCATAGAGCATATGTTCAATTTATAAAATTCTACTCATCATAAATCTTTTTAAAAATAATGTGAAAATCATGTATCAAATAATTAGTAAAACATTTAACAATAGATTGAATGAGTGTTAACAAATAAATCACATTTATTATGACTATTTAAAGAGGAAAATATGAAATATATATACTAATTTTACCATAACTATATTGTTACTGACCATCTTTACTTTAAATACATTATTATATACACTATTGTAGGTTTTTCTCTTTCATGGAACTCTCATATCATGGACAGTTTGAAGTGGTTATCTTTATTAAATAGCAAATTATACTAGTTTTTTTATTTAAACAATATTACACTTTCACTTCCCTTCATTTTTTAATCTTAAATAAAATCATGATATTGTAACAGTCACATTCCTACTCTAATAGTAGACCATTTCTATTAAGTTATTATACGAAGTGTACAACGCAATTTAATTCTTATATTCCCTGTTCATTGTTTGGATAGAGTGCGGAAGGTAGAGAATTAATTTGTAGTGATTTGAAGAGAAAGTCTAAAGTGAAGTGATTTCATTTAATAGAAAAATAATAAATTTAAGTAGAACGTTCATGATATTGATTAATTGAATTATGGAAAGTTGATAGATTACTTTTAGTGTAATGACAAACTGTAAGTTTTAAAATATAAATATTTTTTGCTTACAAATAATTAGTTAGAAAATTAAAATAAATTATTTCTTAAAATGTTAATTATTTAAAAATATTATTAATTAATTTCCAATAATATTTATAAAAAAAGTTTTCAAAAACCCCAATAAGTAAAATTGTTTTAAAAAACCAAATATTGAATATAAGAATAAACTAATAATTTATCAAAAATTCTCATAAATTCATTAGTTTCTTCTAACGTTTCATTCTCTCTTTCAAACTTTCTTTACAAATCATCGTAGATTCTCACAACTCACCTAAACCGATTACATACAATGCTCATAGATAATCTTAAATCAATCCCCACAAATCCACACAAATAATAAAGCACCGTTACCAAACATAAAAGATATAAATATGTTTTCTTGTCTAGAGGGAAACCTCGTAACGAGACACTCATAAATTGATTTAAAAGAATTCTGTATGAATAATTTTATATATGAAAACACATTAAATAAATATTTTAGATATGAAATTACCTTGTGTGACAAAGAAACATTTTCCTAATAGAACAAGGGATACTAGTGTTCAGACAATATGAACTTCAAAACATATTTTGTGATGAAATGAACTGGTAGATTTAAATTTTCTCCCTACGATGAATTTTCTATTAAAATACAATGTTTGTTAACAATTACACTTACAGAGAGATATGCATGGCATTCATCAATTGCAATGGGTGAACAAACGACTAGATCAATACATGTTTGAATACACTAAAGCCATGACACCCTTTCCCCTCTGATTCCGCAGAAACAGTTTGCATGTCAAGTTGTAATTAGCAAAACTTCCCAGAAGTATCGATTTGTCGATCACAAGTTCCCATACCCGAGTTCGGTTCAGATTCTTCTTCCTTCTCGAGGGATGTAGTAATGGGCAGAAAACTGAAGCAAATGGCACTCCCAAATTGAAAAAGAAAACTTCATCTAGAGGACTTGAGTGAGTTATTTGCCAATGAGCTTGTAGTAGGCATATAGACCAGATCCAGCAAAACCAAGAAATTGCCCAGTTACGTTCCACTGAAATTGAATAAAAACACATTCTATCATCAGTAAAAGTATGCTCCATTGGGAACACAAGAAAAGCTGCAGAGTAAGGACAAGAATACTCACAATATCAAAAGGTAGCCCACCAAAAATTATCCACCCAAGACCAATAGTAAACAGATCCTAGACATCGATTGAGAATAATTAGAAAGTGTAAAAGCTGCCTAAAACAATCGTGGCAACATGATAGAGCGCAAATTAGAGAGGAAGTAGAAATAAGTTCTGAGTGGAGAAGGGAACAACTGATGTAACCAAATAATTTTCAACTAATATCTCTAGTACCCCTACCCCCTATCTAGATGGTAGAAGGTGAATGCTAACACTTACAATTTAGGAAAATACGCACATTGGCAAAATACAATATGTCAAAAGATCCAATATGTTGGTGCAATTAACAATGCCAACTTAGGAAACAAGCTTAATCACCATGCAAAAAAGCTACAGTCAATGCTTAACAGTTAGGAAAAAGTGAATCATAGATTAATAACATAAGGTCATCTCTAATAAAATCAGTTCATGGTTGGTTAACAAATTATACCATTGGAGTAAATGACATGACATTGCTATATATAAGAACCGTTGCTTAAAAAAATTATGCTTTGAATTAGAGAAATTAATGGGGTTTAAGTGTTACGAATATGTAGTCAACTATAAAAATTACAAAATCTGGTTAAGCACTCACCTTAACAATCTTAGCATTGAAGTGAAATTTTGCGTGGAGTGCTTAAATGTGACATTATAAGATCCACAAAACTATGGTAATAAACTCATTCAAGCAACCATGCATCATGGATGCTCTAAGAAGAGGCTAACTCTATTATAATGCCAAGCTTCATCCTCATAGATCTAAAAGCTACAATGTCTAGGTAAACTAGCCAATATTCCAACCTCAAATCCACTACAATAGCATTGTCATGGTTAATCCGTACATTTGAAGTATTGTCCGTTTTGGAACTCAATACTTCCATAACAATTTTTTCTTTAAAAAGCATCTCAATGGATTAAGGGAGGAGGGTGTATATAAGCTAATTTGGCCTTAACTTCAAAGCGATGTGACGCTTTTGAACATACTGAAATAATTCCCCAATCGAGGGCTATGTTGTAGTAGTGGCCCGAAACCCTCCATTTTGTCCCATGGATGATACCAATGTTTCGACCTTAAATTCGCTAAGAGCAATGTAAGGATCAATTACCACATTCGAGATATTGTCCGCTTTAGAGCTCGATATGTCCGTTATTTTTTGTCCCTAATAGTTGTTTTGGTGGGTTAAGTAAGAAAGGTGTTTATAAACTATGCTTAGTCTTAACTCCTAAGCAACAAAGAACTTTAGGGTGTACAAGAACAAATGTTGTGACCTCAAGTCTTCTAAGACATAGTATCGTTAGAGTCAGTTACTGCATCCAAGGTATTGTTTACTTTGGAACTCAATACTTCCTTTACAGTTTTGTCCTTAAAAGGAACTTTGTGTGTTAAGGAAGGAAAGTGTATATAACTACTTTTGGCCTCGACTTTTAAACAATGTGAAACTTTTAGGTGTACTTGAATAAGCCTCCCAATTGTGGCATAAGGGATACAAGAGTCTAGAACCGTCCTTTTCATCTCCACATCATTAGAGTAAATAATCATGTTTGAAGTATTATCTGTTTTGGAGCTCAATACCTTCATCATGGCTTTGTGCTTAAAAGATGCTCTGGTGGGATCACAAAGGAGAACGTATGTATGTATGTATAATATATCCTTGATCTCAACATCTAAACAATGAGGGACTTTTAGGTATACCGGAACAAGTTTCATCACATCAACATGAAATTTTGGCTTGAGCAGCTATTAAATACCATTTTTTAGAAATACATAGAATCCTCCCTTATGTAAATGAAGAAAATTGTAGATCGCAAAAACATGTTAGCTCCAATGAAAATATTTTGACTGAAGTCAATGTAACTCCACCACAGCATGAACAATGAACTAACAAATGTCCAAGTATCAAAATACAAAATGACAACCTTGACCAAGAGACCAAATTCATTAAGAAACTTGTAACCATTCACATGTTAAACTTGAGTTAATGAATTGTAACCATGATAAGTAAAGAACACAGAGTAGGCTCAGATTGAGAGTATAGGATTTGCCACAAGGAAAGCAATAGCAACAAAGTTCACTTAATAGGAATCTTCAACCAGAATATTAGACCTTTAGATTGCTTCATGATATTAAAATTCAATCTTCTATAACTTGAATGGGAGGAAACATCCATTTCTCTTGGTTCAAAGACTCTTCTGACCGCATAATCAAGATCAGATTCATATTTGTGTTTGCGATTCAATAGAGAAGAATTAAAATAATCGTATTGGATTAGTGAAAAACATGATGCATGAAATTGGAGGTCAGTGAGGCCCCATCCATTGTTAGTGCCAGTGATTCCATTGGGATCTCTTGGATGTGTATAGTGAAGTGAGTGATTGGAACATATTTGAGGAGGGGAAAAGTGGAACATGATTAGGGACTGAGAATCAGAGAAAAAAAAGGTGACATATGACCTGAATTTGGGTTTTGATGAGGGAAATAACACGAAGAATTATTGATATAGCATGAACATCGATGAGAATGAAATAGATAAAGGGGGGTGAATAGAGCTGAGAACTTGAGGGAAGGGAACAAAATGAGCTCGGGGGAGCTCTATGCAGCAAAAAATAGTTTTCATGGTTGATACCATGGGGATCTCTATTACCATGTTGAGAAATATGAATGAGTCCAAATTGTAGAGAAAGTAATGAGAATCTATGAGAATGATAGAATGCATTATTGATGCAAAATGAAGCCCGTACAAATTAAGAAACGCTATACTTATATATATATGGAAGAAGAGAGACTAACTAATCAAACCATCATCTTAACTAACTATTTCAACCAATCCAACTATCTCTAATGACAATATCATGAGTATGATGTCCAAATTAAAAGTGTGTTCTTAATGTGAAAAAAAAAAAGCATGTTCTTAGTCCAATTAAAGGAATGCACATCAGACTCCATGGCATTATGTGGAAAAATTATGTTCTTAATCCAATTAAAGCCAATTTATTGTGCGAAGTCAGTATGATGTCCAAATTAAAGGTTTCCAACGTAGATTAAATATCTTAAGCCTAATTGATCAGAAACAATTATCTGGAAGTTACTTTCTTTTACCAAACTGTTCATGAGTCAAATATGATTTGAGACAAGTCGATTTCCCAAAAGAATCTCCAGATTATGCACATTTCTTTACTTCCAAATAAGATTGCAACCAAAATTTATGCCACTTCAAATAAATTCCCCCTTATCTCTCTCATCTGCATCAGTATCTAGACCCAAACTAACAGTTGATTACACTTGCTCGTTCTTAACACCAAAATGTACAAGAAGAATCTCCCCAAATTCCAAAATTAATAGCCAGACCAGTCTACTAATAAGGCCATATTCTCACCCTATATTAGTCAAATTCGTTGATGTTCCATTGCACACAAAAAGTCCTTCCACAGAAAATATCATACTATACTATGCCATCATTATGAAAGCAAAGCTTTACAGCATCATCAATGACAACCTGTAAATCTAGTTGCACTATTTATGCAAGGTAAAAAGACAACAAGCAAGGCATACATACATACCTTCAGATTACCACAAATTGTCTGTGTCACAGCTGAATTTAGAGTTGTGTTCAGAAAAATACAGTAATTCAAAAAGAATGCCAGTATGCAGGAAAAAAGCAAAATAACCTGCAGAAGAAAAAAAACACAGAAATTACAACTTCTCATAATTTCAAATTATGAGGAAATATATTTAAAACTTGGTTCTGAGTTATACACACAGAAGACTATTGCTTCTTTATTAACAAAATGCAGACCTTTCAATTGAAAATACTGATCAACTAAGAGAGATCAACATTTTTTTTATTATATTCAATGATTTCAAAATGGACCAATCACTTAAACAATATAAGGAGAGTTTTTAGGGTTTGAGGTTCAGCCCCAGCGGCTCATACATAAATAAAATCATGGAAAAAAACATTGAAATAGATTTCTAGTATAATTAAATTTATTTATAACATAAATAAATATTAAACTAAAGTACTATACTAATAATGACATTCTTTAACCTATACTAAAAGATGAAAAGTGGAAAGCATACACACAATTACTCCTTACTCTTCAATTCCTCTATTTAACAAGATACACAGGCCTAATACCATATCACGTTCGCAGGCTTTAGGAATATTCTTGCAGGGGCTTTTTAGTAAGTCTCGAATCTTAGTGACCACTGGGTTAAATGAATCCTAGTCCGCTAGATTAGTTGAATCAGTATCCCTTTCAAAATATTTTTTTTTTTGGCAAGTAACCAATGAAGGTCCAACAATGACTTGTGGATACTACAACTTATTGAATGAGAATGGGTAAAGAAGAACATACAATAAAACCAGGTGAGAAGAGATATGGAAAATTGATTGCTATCTTCAAGTCACCACGAATAAATGTCCAAATGAGTAAAACAGGCCCGCATATGATTCCTATAATAAATAGATAAGTATTTCAATTTTCAAATAAGAAATTCAGTTACACTAGAAAGTGTTAGTTTAATAGGCCATCATACACAATATATCAGCTTACCATTGCACCACATAAGGCCAAAGCTATTAAGACCACTAGTTTTCCCTGATAAAAAGACATGATACCTTACAAGTTATAAACAAAAAATTGCAGGCTAAAGAAAGAAGTTATAAAATTTCTGCTTTATGTCAGAGAGTGAGAGTATAGGAATACAACCAATGCGGGATATGGTTGCAAGATATATTGCTGTGGCGATGTTTGACATGAAAACAACAGCATAGCCATAAGCATCAAAAGAAAAATCCCGTGCTCCAGCAACGAACGCACCAATGACAATCAAGCCAACACTGATAACAGCCTTATAAATTTCAGTTAAATGAAGGAATTAGGAAGATGCTCATTCAAATAACAACTTGAACTTTAACTTCATTGTGTTAAAAACGAAAAGGGGATATAACCAAAAGAAGTTCATACAGGGGGACATCTCACATAGCTTAATTTCAAACATAGCAAATGTAGATAGCATATACCAAGTCTAAGTGTAAAACATGTTCCGAAATCAGAATGACTCATTTCCCTTTTTCTCCATGAACACAAGTATTTTTATCTTGGGTTAAGTAGTTTGAATAAAGATATGTTAACATTATAAAAAGAGAGAACACAATGTGAGACATCATCAATCAGACATGAATTAGTAATACTCATCAACCGTGTGAACTTTCACACATCGATTTGCATCCATTTACATAAGGAGGAATTCCATGGCTAGATTAATTATATCTACATGATTTACAATATCTGATACACGGAAACTAGGATAATAAGTCAAATAATCCTAAATTTTTATGGAATATATGTCAATTGTATAATCACTAAATAGGGGACATTTGCCCAAAATAGGATAAGCTTTTCAACAACCAACTAGCTTAACCCTTTATGAGTAACATAAATTATTTAATTAATTTCTATAATTTTCAAATAGCAGTCATCCAGCTAGGTAGGCCATTCCACAATGATATTTACGATAGATAACTGTGGTAAAAGTAGATCAATGCACTGTCCATACTTCAAGTCCAAAGGGCCCTTGAATGTGGGGGACATGTTAAAGATGCAATAATGAACTTCAAGTGCCTTCACCCAACACAGCTTAGGCTCTTTGAGAATCAGTTTAGGGCACTTGTAATCATCAAGTTGGTAATGACCCTTTCCATGACAAACTATTCAAATTATATACCACATAAGAAATTATAAGTAATTTGTATATATAAAAAAAGATAGGTTTGTCCGGACAAACTTCTCTCCAAGAACTTCTGGAAGAGAAAAGTAAGAAGAAAAATGAAGTTGACTTATCCATAAGTTAATGTTGAAGATCTCACATCAACTAAAATTATATATAAGTGGGTGTAATCCTGATCTTACAAGTTGGTTGTGTGAGATTGAACTAGACTTAAAATTCATTTTTTCAAAAAGTTAAAATTAGTTTATGCACAAGTTAATTTGTAGAAGCTCCTCTCGTATTGCTTCTCCAAATTCTATTTTTAACTTGTACATAAGCTAGTTTTAACTTATGGAGAAGTCAATTTAATTTTTTTTTTTTTCATATTTTTCTCTCTTCAAAGGCTTCATGGAGAAAGTCGTCCAAACCGGCCATAATACAGTCCACTGCCCCTGTATTAAATTGTGCACTTCACATATGCTGCTAAACTTTTAGGTGCATGAATCAAAGATTTATTTGAACAAAATGTGATATACTGCAGATTATATTATGCAATGAGGAAAATGCACTTTACCTAAAAATGACAGAACGCGTATACCTCTGCCCCACCAGAGCAAACTCAACAAGCATTGTAAACACCACTGTGGTCCTCCTTAGAGTTGTGTACATTGGAACATTTACCCCACGAACAGACTCCATGGTGACTAGCTAAGGAGAAGTACAGGGGTGAATAGAAAATATAAACAATACTTGCTAAGTATTCGTTCTCTACTTTCTCAGAGGGGAAAAGGGTATACCATGTAAAATAAGTATGCTCCTGACAGAGGAAGAGTGTGCTTCAAAGTCTTCAGTGGTACAAATTTTGTTGAGTTATCTGATATAAGTAAGGATTCGTTTGCTGTGAATGATATCATCCTCCAGCGTCTCAACAAATAGAGAAAGCAACACGAACATACCATCTGCAGGAAACGAAGAATAGAAGTGTATTTAAAATTGCGAAATGAATAAAGTGGATCTTCACATCAATAGATCGGCAATTATAAGGCCTAGTGTAGACACTGTATGACGCCTAAAATCTAGATGCAATATAATTTTCTTCTTCCACTTTCCCAATGAATAAAAAAAACTATTGCTTTTTTGCATTATTGCTTCAAATAAGTTGATTAATACCAACAATTATTTTGAAGAAGTCAACTCCTAAAATACTTAGCTTAATATATGGAGCGTCAAAGCGTTATTGAGTATCAAAGAGGTAGGAGAATGTAAAACAGTAGAAAAGTAAACATAAAATCAATAATGCAAGTTTGGAGCACAACTACTAATTTCCATAGCATTGCATCCAATGTGACAATGAAAAAATGGACTGTTAATATAAATCAATCAAGCATGACTTATAATACTAGCTTTAACTACTAAGTTGTTTGGTATGGAACCAATTAAATAAAATGTTACTTCATTCCTTAAAATCGTGTGCTCTCTTTAGCTGTTTTTGCTTTCTTCATATAATATATGGAAATTCATTGGAAATTTAGAGTTCCTTATGGAATTGTAAAGACTTATTTACTCCAGATTCCACTGCGCATGCATATAATAAAAGGTTTTGAAAAATGGTCCGCAACTGCTATTTCAGAGATTAAGGAAGGATTTTTGGATATGCGAAAACATATTCTATTTTCATATCTTGTTTTCATTTTCAACTTGTTAATATTAGAAAACATTTTTGGTTGTATATCATTGTTTCATTTTCATCTCTTGTTTGACTCATCACTCCTCCCTCACACCGCCCACCTCCAGGTCCAGTGCTTTCACAACCTCAAGAGTACCGTTGTCATCAAGTACCTGACGTTGGAAAAATAACATGGCATCAGCTAGACTTCGGGCAGGAGTTCATGGCCGCGTGGATGGTATCAGTGTCATAACAAACGTTGTCACTAACGGCTCCAAAATCGATGACTGAACTGTTAGCAGGTTGAGTTGAGAGGAAGTGTAGGTTTGGTGGGAGTCTGATAACAGTGGTGACATACTTTAAAGGTTGTTTGTGACAAGAACAAAAACAATAAAGAAAACAAAAAAAATGAAACATTTTTTATTTTCAAATTTTGTCATCATTTTAAAAAAAAAATGTTCTGTAATCTTCAATATTGTTAACTTATTTTTCTGTTTTCTACAAAAAATGGTAACATAAAATCCTCAAAAGAAACGTCTCCCAAGGTTTTTTGGAGTGTCTACTAAGCAACCATAATTTAAAACCCTGCACATAATTTATCATCCCGTACCTATATTTTAAAAGTTTCGTCAAACCACAAGCACGAACCAATGGATTCGTCTCTTTCAACAAAGTCAAGAATTGAAACCCTAACAACACGCTGAAGGAACCTAGACATCTATCCACTGTACTGTACCTCGTTGGTCACATAAACCAATATTAGATTATAAGTGAAAGGCACTTGTAAGCATGTCCGTGGCTTTCACCGCACCGATAAACTCAAAATTTAGGGCATAAATAAATGTATCAATACAATTCCTTAAAGTCTCACTAATTTGGAGAACCAATAGCAACATAACAGATGAAAAATTATAGTGCGGATAGAAAATGACGAGGATGTAAGCACAAAACCTGAAGAAGTGTGATGACGTTGGCGGAGGGAAAATTATAAGACGAAAGCGCTGCTTTGTTGAACATGACCAACAAAACTACAGAAGAAAGAGGATATAATGAATCTAAGAAGCAATTGAAAAATTGAGGATGAAAGAAGGGTGCGTAATTGAGAAGAAAGGTACCGGCGCAGGACATGTAAGAGACTGCGGCGAAGGCTCCGCGTTTGGTCATGGCGGAGCCTCGGAAGAGCTTGTCGTCGGCGTAACCGTCTTGGTTGGGGGGAGGATCGGAGACGGGGAGCATGAGATTGTGCGAGGAATTTGACGGTTTGAGAGACATGGAGAGAGAGATTGGGTTTTGGTTTGGGTTTGGGATTGGGTTTTGGTTTGGTTTTGCGATTGGTTGGAGTTTGAAGGAGAATTCGAGGAAGTGAAAGGCAATGAGAGAGTCAGAGTCAGAATGAGTCTCGGGCCACTTGGGAATCACGACTTCACCACTTGGTCAATTCAACTCTCATGTCTCAAACTGCCTCCACCACTCTACAGTTTTATTTCCTAACTAATTTCTTCAAGGAAAAAATATTTCTAATTAAAACTAGAGTAAATCATCCTTTGTTTTTTAAATACAAGTGGAATACATGATAATAAAAAGACAATATATATGGTTAAAATTGTTTATATAAATATTATTACAATAAAAAATAATTATCAAAATTTTTTAGGGGATTTTAGGACCTATAAAGTATCATTGTGTTAATGTGAGCATAAGCGAGTATTTTTGCAGGACATTTGTCAGGTACATCTGTCAGAACTTATTTACCAGGAGTTCATAATTCACGAAGGAGGTTTCTTCCTTTAATTGCTCGATTTACAACTCTATAAGATACTAAGACAATTTGACATTCATTATAGAATCTCGATGAAACTTTAGCCAGGTCATGCTTGTCAATAATTCTTATTAAAGTCAAATAGACCATCTCTTGACAACATTGAACAACCTCAAAACACATATTAAAGGGCAAAAACTATTGTAAAAGATGGTTGAAAAATTAATAAACTAAAATTTTGAAAGTGTTATACAATATTATTCTCTTTAAGGACTTATCCGCGGTAAATACGCAAGTTTTTCAAGATACAACAAGAACTTCTCAGTTAAAAACTAAAGATCTCAGCACTAGCAAGAAAGCTCTTTAGAACAAAAGTACCCAAGATATTTAGAGAAGAAATATAGAAAGAGAAGAGAGAATATGTGAAGAAGAGAATATGAGGAACTCTTGGTGTGTGTTTTCGGAATGGGGAGATCCTCTATTTATAGAGGATGAGACCGTGTAGGGTGAGCGGATTTTGAAGAGTCAAGTAGAAGAGGAACGCACTGAAAAACAACTTCTAGCTTCTACCCAGTATTTGCGGAAATGAAACTGCCTCCAACGATCCAAAGAAGCTTCAACATTCCAAAAAAATCAACAACCTACCTTCCTAAGGATTGACTGCAAAAATTACATTTGTTTCCTCCACATAATGTGCAACGTTCAGAGTTCTAGAAGAGAGGTGGTTGCTAGAGAGATTTTCGCAAATCTGTGGAGGTTGGGTTGTTAGGTTTGAAAGCTTTCAATTTCCCCCTTTTTCAATTTTGCAATAACTTTATTTTTACAACAATCCCCCACATATTGCAAAATGCTTTAAAGAATAAGAAAGAAAATAAATAAATCTTGGGTCTCATAAGATGCAATGCATCAGAGCTGGTATAGCAAGCTATATGAACCAGTCCTAGATTGATGAACTTAACACACAGTGTAGTTGGTATAGCAAGCTATATGAACCATGACACTTAGTATGTGTTAGAGGTTTATCAATCACAATACACCCCCACAATTCTTGTTGTTATCGTTGTGTTGCGCCTAATAGGCCATGCACGTGCCCAGTATTCATGAGTGCTCTAGATATCTTGACAAGATCTCATGCAAGTGGCCCCACTTGACACTCATATAGGTGATTTCATCAAGTATATGTTGCAAATCATTCATCACCCATAAGGGATATGAAAATCATTAAAACTTTGTTATAAACTAAAATTCGTACTCCACATGGAATTTTAACGACAAAGTTTACCTTCTCAATATTCCAGTGTCTAGCACCTTCACACACCATAGGAATGGACAAATTGATTTTAAATCAATTTTGTGTTAGCAGAACTAATAAGTGACTTGTTCTTACCCATATAAACCTTATTCATAGGATCTCCAATCACAAAGGTTGGGTTTCCATCACTTGTTTATTTGCAAGTGGCTTGAGGCCCATTCCCCTCGATGTTTCTAGAATCATGTTCCTCCCTAAAGGTTTTGTCAGAAGATCGGCCAAATTCCGTTTTGACTTAACATAATAAATGGAAATTGTTCCCCTCTTTAGCAGCTGCTTTACCAAATTATGTCTCAATTGTATATGTCTATTCTTTCCATTGTAAGTTTTGTTTTTAGCTATAGCTATT
>Ga0099824_1000419_pt1 | contig 49066 bp, 25 predicted proteins | sample SiratrowhiteBW_FD_76837 | JGI IMG/M metagenome (GOLD analysis project Ga0099824, IMG submission 76837) | Root nodule microbial communities of legume samples collected from California, USA - Siratro white BW | ecosystem: Host-associated > Plants > Roots > Nodule | place: USA: California... | reverse complement strand
TATATATATTAGTGATAAAATGTGGATGTCATGAAAAAACTTAAATTGAGATATGCAATAATTCTATTTGAATGATAAATGATAGATGTTTATGACCATTTTTCTTTTTTTTTAAATATGTTTTATGATTTTAAGTAGTAAAATAATAATTAATAAAAGTGATATTTTGATTTGACTTATATTTTAAATAACCAATACTTTGAATTGAATTTTATTGATCAAATCTAATAAACTATTATTATTCCATTGTGTAATTTCCAAACTTTGTATGGTAACTTACTTTGAACGTGATTTTCGAAATTAAATTAAAGAAATATCGAAAAAGAAATATATATATATATATATATATATCCAGGTTGAAAAATTAGTTGGAATAATCCTTTTTCTATAAAATAAAAGTGAGAGAAAGCTTTGGCTTTGTTTATTTTTAATGAATTACCATTTAAACGTACATTTTCAAGTTTTATTCAACTTGTTTTCATTCTTAATATAACACCATCATATAACACGATTACTAATGCATTTCCATTAACTTATTATCATATATTAAATTTCACAATACAATATTTTTGTACAAAAATGTTCATAAAAATAATTACTTTTATTAATAAAATGTTATTTTAGTAACGACATTATATATACGTTCTTAAGGAGTATTGAGACTAAAAATAATGCTTTTTTTTTAAGGTATTAACTCCAATAACAAATACTCATGTGAATTAGATTAAAATGAATGAACTTTTCTTATATTACTATTCACTATTTATAATCTTGAATGTAATGATTATCTTCTTATTTTTGTAAGAGAAAAATGAGTAATTTATTTTATCTGTATGTTTATTAAAAACTGTTATTTTGTCAGAAGTTAAATGTTTGTTCAAATATAGATCAGGTGAAGAGACTAATAAGTGGGAATGACTGCAAACATATCGGTCTAAGTGGGAATGACTGAAAACATATCGGCATGGATTGTCTGTATGGTATGCGGCTCATGAAAATAGCAGCCAACATGTTGACTTGGGTGATTGGCAACTATCATAAGGTGTGTTCCTGATTAGCCCTATAATACAATGCATAAACATATTAAACTTAAAAAGATTTGGTTATATGATATATATTTTTCAATTAAGAAAAAACGTATTTACGAGTACATACTAAAATAATAATTGTACTAATGAAGTTTTTGGTCCATAACACTAATGGAGTCATGGGCCCAAAAAAGAAGTATGGGCTCCCTTCTGTAATCTGTTGAATGATGAGAGCAGGGTTTCGTTCTGCGTTCAACAGTTATCCGTTCCATATTATTTAGATAAGAGCAACCTTTGTTTGAATGTGAACAAACATAGCGTAAGAACGTAATAAGATATATTAAAATTATTTTTATATATTTACAGTTTATTATAAATAATATTTTTAAAGAAGCATGTTTATTCTTTTAAAGATGAATATTATTGATTGTCATTTTTCAATGAAGTTATCATTAAAAATATAGTAAATATGGTAATCCATTGATAAAAAAATTAAAGAATGAAAACAAAAGATTTATTTCTTAGTATACAAAGGTTCAGAGTTGAAAACTGTATTATATACACTACTAGGTACTCAACTCCAAAAGAAACAGCTAAAGCTGCAGAGGCAGAAGCTGATGAGTTCAATCACACAGCAGCTGAACTCTAGAAAATTAATTTCTCTTCTCACACAAGTGATGATATTTTGACTAAGGGATGAAGTTTTCATTGGCGAAACAAAGATCTGGTTTTGGACCACTTTGTGCATGTGATAATAGATTTTCATTGGCCTACACTTTGAGTTTAGAGCTCAAAAACTGTGGCCATGCACCGACTCCTCTTAACGTAGTTGGGTCTGTTCCGCAACCAACCCATTTAAAGCCACTGTCTTACGTGTGGACCATTTCACACCAAACCAACTTCCTCACCGTCACCTTCTAAACACATCCACTGTGCTTAATCCTCGTCTAATCGCAATTATCAATTTTTCATTATGTGCTTAATAACACTACAACTTCATTTTCAAACTTCCTAAGACCTAGGATTATACATACATGTAGTCGGTGCTCAAGTACAATGTCATATAACGAAAATATTTTTGTGGAAATAATGTGGACTAGTCATCCATATAGGGTATTTCACAATTGGACAAACACATTATCTTGTTATATAGAAGAATGCCATTTATGTAGTTGTCATGTGGAAGCTTAATTAGGCATTCATTTCTATTTCTTCTCTTAAATTAATTCCAAGGACGTGCTTCAATATCTGAATAATTTACATTGATGACTAGACATTCGGTGTCAGTTAACTAAATATAATATAATTGATTCTAATCCAATACTTTAAATTTAGTTAATGATATGATTATTGCCCTAATACGTGGGGATATTTCGTGACATGCATGGTATCAGATACGATGCTTTCTTTAGGTTTCTTTGTACGGGTGAAACTTTCTTTAACTGTGTAAAACAAGCATAAGGGATACATGCAAAAAAGAATATTATATATCTTGAAACTTTTGCACTAAGAGAAGGCAGAAATGAAACTCGTGGTTTATTTTGTCAACAATGAACAGCGTGGTGTCTGGGGAAGAAAACACGTTTCTAAGAAAGCTGAATTGAAATCACGTTTTGTTAGGGTTCTTGTACTGAAATAGGAAAAATAAAAAAGACTGATTTTTGAGGGTAGATCCAAATATGTGATGTGATAATGGGGTGACGGAAAGCAGACAGTGGAAGGAACAATGACAGCGGCGTAAGTTGGAATAAACAATTTTGTCGGTGCGTCTCAAAAAAAAAAAAAACTAATTTTTTTGAATAATTAATTTACTCATGCTTACACTTTCACAAAATGGAAAGACAAAAAAAAAATATGATTTATGTTTGTTCTTTTTTCACTTGGTCATTAATAATAAGATTAATATTATTATCTTATTTTAACTAAATAATTTAAACTATAATCATTTTTAAATACTAAAATTTAAATTCCTCAATTTATTGAAATTATGATATAGTTTTTAAATAATTGATTTTCTTATTTTAATTATTCATGTTATTTATTAATTTTAGATATTATGTAAATTAATAATTTAGTTTATGATATATTTACAGCTATGTATGATTTTTTGTTTGAGAAAAAAGTTGGTCAGGTTCAATTATAGAAAACACAATGGATAATAAGTCAAATGAAAATTTGAAAACTTAGAAGAGGTTACTTTTAAAATTATTTATTATTCTAGTAGAAATAGTTTCTTGAGTCTACCCAACACAGAGTAGAGATACAACAACTGAAGGTGCAAATTTCTAATACCTACATTATATCATGTCATGAATGTTATTATCCGTTATATAATACACTTAAGTATTTGTTTTGAGAGAAATAAATTTAATAAAAATATGATAAAGCAATATAATATTAATTAGTGTTTAATGTATATTATAATAAAGAATAAATAATAAGTTGTGATAATGATAAAAGTAAAGATAATGATATAATAATGATAGTTATAATAAGTACGATAGTAATAACAATATAATTGATTATAATATTAATGAAGTTTGCGATAATATTTATCATAAATATGATATGATAATAATGATAACAATAATAGGTCGTAAATAATACCAAGCGTATTAATAAATTACTAGTGATAACAACGTCAAAGAAAACATCAATAATAAAAATGGTGATATGATCATAATAACATAAAAATAACTATCATATTTTGTTGTCTTCTAATATAATGTTTTTGAAAATGTGATAATAATAAAACAAAAACAAATCATATATATTACTACATATAAAATATAATTAGAGTAAGATAAAATAGTTATCTCACTATTTTTACCAAATGGATCTTAAAATAGCGTCTATGAATTTTTATTAAAATTGAAAAGTAATTTAATATTTGAAATAATTTAAAACATAAGATAAAAATATAAGATTGTTTTTAATAGAAATTAATACAACCAAAATAGCTAAATTCACATATTAATATTAATACGATAACGAATTTTCGTCAAATTCAAGGAATTAATACTTGCCGAATCTAATTTTAAACTCTTTATAATAATTTTTGCATATATAAATTGTATACACATGTTACATTTAATGTTCCACTAAAATAAATTGACAAGACTCAACAAAGTGAATAACTTAAGAAAGAGACACTGCTACCATTACTTTTTTTTTTCGCTTGATTAAATTTAAAAACTAAAATAAAAGTTATCTAAGTTGAGAATTTACTTATAAAATGTTGAAATTGGTGCGCTAGCCAAAATTTTGAAATAAGATAAGAAAAATAATTATATAAGTATGTCTAAATTTAAAACTTACTCGTTTCTCACTTATAAAAGTTAATTTATAAATAATGGTCTTCATGAGTTGTTATTTTGGGGAACGTGGACAATTGACCTTTGGAAATGCTATTATTATGTTGCTTTTTATTAATTCGAGAGTAATTATTATGTTTGTTGTGCTGTTATCAGTAATCTTTAGTTGATTGGTATGATAAAGAATCATTATGAGCTTCTTGTTTGTTCTCAGACATTTTATATTCATTGTTATCTTTCCTTTCGACTACGCGGGAATGCATTTAATTCAACTTGTATTTTTTTAATGAAAAATCCAAATGCTAATTAACTTAGAATCGTTTTAAATTAAATTCATATTTTTTTTTATTTGTAACAAAGTCATTAACTTTGAAACCATTTGAGTTGCATTGGATTGAAATTTAATAAGACTATTTTGGTATTAAAAATTCCTGTAAATTTTAAAATATTATGTAAAAATGTTATGATTTATAATTTTTTTAAAATTATGATTAAAATTTTGTAGTATGGATTTTGATGATTTATATTTTAAAGATTTTAGAAAAAATTTACGAATTCATACATTAAAAATAATTTCGTGAATTTAATAAAATTAAAAGAATACGAAAGTGAAGTAAAATAATAATAATAATAACAAGTGATGATAAAGGAAAATGACACTATCAGAAATCTTTTAATAATTAATTATTATAATTTCATTTTTTTCACCTATCAATTTATGTATTGGTGTAAGGATTTTTTTTATACGTATACATATACACATACACACATATATATAACATAAAACAATTTTATTTATTTATTTATTCATTTAAATACTTTATTTTTTAAAAATTTAAGAAATTTCTAAGTTCTCCTTAAGTATTTTAGACCAAATTTTTCTTTCTTTTGTCTTTTAAAGCATTTAATTTAAAAGATAATATGCCAATTTGAGTTATTAGATTTTTTTTTATTTAAGTAGATTTTTTTTTCAATACTCTAATTTCCTGTTTATTTTTCGTTATATATATATATATATTTATATATATATATATATATATGTGTGTGTGTGTGTGTGTGTGTGATTTGATTAGAAAAGATTAATATTTGTTATTTTAATATATTTGATTTTTTAACAAATGCTTGGTTTTGGATTAAATTTTAGGTTAGATACTTATTTATGAACTTTTGTAGTGTTAATCTTAATTGAGTATGAAAATAAGTATTATGGATTTTGTTAAAGAGATGTAAAATATTATATCAACAAAGAATATTAGACGACACAATTGTTTTTTTTATACATGTGAGCATATTTGTGAATAAGACTTATGTACCTTGAGTTATGGATAGAAATTTGAATAGTTTCTACTTTCTTAAAAAGTGGTTGTTTTGATTTAATTGGAAACAAAAATTTAATTTTGATAATTATGCACCTTGTTCAAGCATTCAAGTGAGGACATTTGCCTTTCAAGTTATAATAGTGGTTTGAGAGAGAAATCATATCTGGTGATATCTTTTATAATAATATACATTCTTCCATGTTGTTTAATTTGAATAATAAATTTAAAATTAGGATCTTACTGTGCAATACTAACGAAGATCATCTTTCTATCAGTTCAATTAGAAATTCATAATTTTTCGTGAAGAAAATTATTAACTATTAAACCTGAATGTCTGTACTACCTTTAATAAAGTGAAAAAAAGTACATGTAAAAGAGAGAGAAATAATCAATAGTCTCTTGGACTTAAATGTGATATTTTGATATATATATATATATAGAGAGAGAGAGAGAGAGGTAATTACACATATTACTACAATATTGCATAAAATTAATTAAAACTATTATAAAAAAACAATTAATCGAATATTTATACTTTTAATCTATAACAATTATGTACTTAATTAATATTAAACCTCTATATATATAATAATTATTAACAGAGATTAAATCTAGTAATTGATTTTTGTTGTACACATTTTTTTTTATCTTAGTATCATTGCATGAATAAAATTTTTATAAGTCACAGCAAATCTTAGGTAAAGAAAATCAATTTCATTATCTCCATTCAAAATTTTGAGTTTTAATGGGATACTACCATACTTATTTATACTATTTGAAGATCTTTATTTAATAATGTAATAATTTGTATGAAAAATTCTTAATCCAAGACACTTCTTAATCTCATAACCTTTTACAAGAAGGTGTTTAAAAGATGTGTACTTAAGACAGTTGATAGAAAGAGAATAATAACAGCAGTGCAGGGCTATATCAATCTACCTTTTATTTTGAAATTACGGCTTCCACATTTTTAACGGTGCAATCTTGTAACAACTGTTCCTTTACGTTAACATACACAAACTATTTATATTTTTTAAAATGTTATTTTTAATTTAATACTTTTTATTTAAGAGTTTAGAAATTATGTAACGTAATTGTAATGTAACTTTTTTTACCGTGTCATTTATTCAATACTATTTTTTTTCATTTAATAATTTCATTTGATATTGTTACTCTAGAGTTTAGTGATTATTTTGAAAACACTCAAACTGAGAAACATGAGTCTTGTGGAATTGGTCCCAAAGTGAGGTTTAAATATTTTGAACGTGAAACAAAGATAGGGCAAAGTTGCTTGAGATGGTTGCATCTAAACATACAGAAACATGATAATATAGAATCATTGTGATATCATTAGGAAGGCCTTGCAGATCATATTCTATAAAAAAACACAAAGAAGGGATTGAAAAAAGGGAAATTAACAATGATTGAGTAAACATATTGTATGTGGAAGAAGCTTGTATGGCACACATAAGTACTTTTCATTTTTGCTTGTACCAAGGCTTGGCAAACGCAATCTCTTTAATAGCAGGGAAATCGCTTTTGATATAAGAAATTGACCAACTTTAGCCATTAAAGAAGCATTTTTGGTGAGCTTAAAACTCGTGCACATTGACGTGTTAACTATTTAGAAAGATAACAAATAGACCAACCCTGTGCATGCACATTGCAACATTTATGAAGCCTACTTAGCAACCCAAGACTCCAATTACTTCACGATTTTTCTAATTCTCAACATCTACTCTCACCCCAACCAGCTATGCATCACACATATATATACCATTTAGATAGTTATATAATACCTGATTTTCAAGAACTTAAACGGTTTTAATCTCTTAAGCTTCATTGTACATAGAATTTGCGAACTTGACATTAGAGTCTAAATACCTAGATTGTATACTCACCCCTATTCTCAATTTTAAGTCATTTAATTATATAATATCATTTTTACTTTTATTTTAAAATAATTGTATTTTCTACTTTTTAAATTTTTTCTAAAAGTAATTTTTGCTTGAAAATGATATCGACTACCAAAAGCTAGCATAGAGATTTGAATTAGTCATTTATCACAACATTGATTAAGAATAAAGCAAACAGAAAATGAGTTTTTTTTTATTGGGTGTCTATGTACACATGAGTAACAATACTAAATATACTAGTAAGAGTTTAATAACTTAATCAAACTTATTGTATAAAATCAAATTAATCCTGATTTATTTTCAGTTAATATATATATAATTATTTACATGATACTTACTTGTTTAACCCCACTCTTCTCTTCAAGTAAAACGTTTTCCTATTTGAACTTCTTATTGTGTGCTCATGAATGTAGCATAATTAATCCTATAAGAAACATTGAAGATACATAATAATCAGTATATTAGAAAAAAAACAAAAGTCAAATGACATTTGATGGTGTAAAGTAATAAAAAATATTTGATAATATATTTCGTTGTTTTACCAGTATTTCAAAACACTTTGAAACTCATCATCAAAGATTGAAGAGTGAGTGTCCTGAAAACATTGACTGAAAAAATGTTAAATTAGAAGTAAAATACTATTACATTAAAAAATGTCTGTAACTCTTTAAATAACTACAAAAAATAAGTTATATCTGATTTGAAACTGAGAAAAATAAGTTAGAAGGTGGATCCTGCAAAAAGTAAAGGAAAAAAGTGTTCTGGTAATAAATGGAGGGAAACAGGAGGAGTTGGCATGAAATGACAGTGGAATTTTAACAAGAGTCAACAGAACATGGTGTTGTTTTCCTCATTTGGCACACAGAGGCACATCCAAGTACTGCAAAATTCACCCTTGCGAGTACAACAAACAAGTAAAACTTGTAGGGATAGTTTCACGTTCTCATTTTGTGGGGCTCCCTCCCAAAATGATCCGATCCTATTTTAGCTACATCGTAGGCATATCTCACCCTTTTAAAACACAATTCAAACTCCCATTTGGGGCTCTAGTGTTCTGAGTCTTCACTTTTCTTTTTTACCAATTCCCTCCACTCCTAAAATCTCTAGGAGGGAAGGGGGGGCAGGCCAATGGAGATGGACACACAACCACATAAGAAACACCATTTTGGAACTTCCTACATCTCCTTCCTAGTACACCATTGCTGTCTTATCACCCTCTTAATCTCCAACTTCTTCAGCACCACCACAGCTTTTGATTATGCTGATGCCCTTTCAAAGAGCCTTCTCTACTTCGAAGCACAACGCTCTGGGAGGATACCTTACAATCAGCGTGTCACTTGGAGAGATCATTCTGGCCTCACTGATGGTTTGGAAGAAGGCGTAGGTCCAAGTTTTCAATTATACCCACATGCCACAACTCATCAAAATTTGTCTTTTACTTTCATGGTATGCCAAATTCCCTCTCAAAAGTCTTAACTTTTTTTTTGTAGGTGGACTTGGTGGGAGGGTATTATGATGCAGGGGATCATGTGAAATTTGGTCTACCAATGGCATTCACCATCACAATGCTCTCGTGGAGTGCCATAGAGTACAGGCAACAGATTGAAGAGGCAGGTGAGTTACAACACACATTGGAGGCCATCAAATGGGGCACTGATTATTTCATCAAAGCTCACACAAGCCCAAATGTCCTATGGGCTGAGGTACTAACTAATTCAAGACAAAAAAATCTATGCCAATTTCAGAAGTTTAAGGATTTTGATACACTGTTATCAAAAGAAACTCATTTAATTATTGACACGAAAAAACAACTATACCAAAGTTTTTAGATTTTTCTGGCCACCATATCATCTCTTCCAACTGAATCCAATTCATTATTCCCAGTGTTTTACTCAGAGCCATTGGTTTAGGCGACTGAATGGAATTCTGAAATGAGTGATCTTTTTCAGGTGGGTGATGGTGACACTGACCATTATTGTTGGCAACGGCCAGAGGACATGACGACTTCACGGCGAGCTTTTAAGATCGATGAGAACAATCCCGGTTCAGATCTGGCCGGAGAGACAGCAGCAGCTATGGCAGCTGCATCCATTGTGTTCAGAAAAACAAACTCACATTACTCTCACTTGCTTCTGCACCATGCCCTGCAGGTGAGTTAGCGAGTGATTAGCCAATTCTTTGTGTGCTAATTAAAGTTTGATTGATTGTGCTTTATTGATAGGTTTGGACTAGGTGCCACAATTAATAATAATCGTAGGAGCAACTTTTGTGTGACAATCTCAGTTTCAAAACTAATAATTGGGTACGAGAAATTAAGGTTCATTAACGAGTGTTGCTATAGAACAGTCTTTAAGTTATTATTAGGACTAGATTAAAAATGAGAATTAATGAATGGATGAACAAATAGTAGTATTTATTGTGTGTGTGTTTTGTAGTTGTTCGAGTTTGGGGACAAGTATAGGGGAAATTATGATGCTAGTGTCGGAGTGGTAAAGAGCTACTATGCGTCGGTGAGTGGATACATGGATGAGTTGTTGTGGGCTGCCACGTGGCTTTACAAGGCCACCGACAACAAAATGTATCTTGAGTACGTTCTTTCCAACGCTAATACCTTTGGTGGCACTGGTTGGTCCATTTCAGAATTCAGCTGGGATGTTAAGTATGCTGGTCTTCAACTCATGCTCTCAAAGGTAAATTTTTTCTCACTCTCAACAAACCCCTTTTATTTCATTTTCTCCCATGTGACTTCCACTTTTCTGGGTATCCAACTTTATCTAGATTTTGCTTTTGTAACCTCAAAAATCAAAATGGTGGAGTATGCAGCAATTAAGGTATATTAATTAGTATACTATGCAGGGTATTAAAGACACAAAAACTAAATAGTGTATCCAAGCACAAAGCCATGTGCAGCTACTGCTTTAGCTTTGCAACAAAGTGCAATTAAAGTGGTGTGGCTTATGGTTGAGCCCATTGTTAGAAACCTTAAGTACACAGACCCTTGAACACCTCACTTCACTACCCCTCCTTTTTTTTACCCTTTTAATAAATAGTGGTAAATGAGTAATGAGGTAGGGCATCCTTTGGACCCCTTTGGCACAAAACAAAACATGTGAAACGTAAGTGGAAATAAGTAAAAAATTATGTTAGAAACTGTTTTAATTTATTTTTTTTAAATATTAATTAATAAAAAAAATAAAAAAAAATCAAGTAATTAACTGCTCTCAACTATATCATTTGTCTTAATCCATTAGTCCAAAATACGTCTTTCTCTGTATCCCATGCCACTTTTAAAAACAAAAGAATTTGTCTTTTGAGGACACATAATCATATCCAAACTGAATACTATTTATCTCCATCGGATCAGTTAAAAAAACCACAAATTTAATCCAATCAAGACCGAACATAATTAAATTGTTGAACTTTATAATTAGACTTGACCCCACCCATGTGTACACTTTTTTGGTGAGAATAAAAATTATAATAATTTGAACATCGAAAAAAAATGATTATGGATGAACATGAAATCTATGTGAAGGAATGATTAACTTAGAATCAAATGTCAACAAGCATGAAGTGGGTTAAATCATAGTAATGTACCAAGTATCTGCACTCTAACTACAGTTTCATGTTTTGCAGCTCTTAAGAGAAGAAAACGAGAAGAAACATAGAGATATACTTGAAGAATACAGATCAAAAGCAGAGTACTACATATGTTCATGTCTCAACAAAAATAACGACAGCAAGGATAACGTGCAACGAACCCCGGGTGGATTACTCTATATCCGAGAGTGGAACAACATGCAATATGTTTCAACAGCTGCATTTCTGCTTTCAACATACTCTGATTTCCTTCAGAACACAGATCAAAAGCTGAATTGCCATGGGGGCACAGTGGATCATGAAGAAATTCATAATTTTGCTAAATCACAGGTTGATTACATTTTGGGGTCTAATCCAGTGAACATGAGCTATTTAGTAGGGTATGGCCATAACTACCCTAAAAGGGTGCACCACAGAGGGGCATCCATTGTGTCTTACAAAAAGAACAAAGGGTTCATAGGGTGTACCCAAGGGTATGATAATTGGTATGGTAGCCAAGAACCTAACCCTAATGTTCTTGTTGGGGCTTTGGTTGGAGGGCCTGATGGGCAAGACAATTTTGAGGATCGAAGGAACAATTTTATGCAGACTGAAGCATGCACATACAATACTGCTCCCTTAGTTGGTGTTTTTGCAAAGTTCTTGCATATAGAAAACCACAAAACAGTTCAAGATTGTAATTCACTTTTGGTTGCTTCCTTCAAATAATATATACTAAATTATTAATACAGTATATGTTATCATAAATAAGTCAAAAGCCAACTCTTTTTCCATTATTTTTTTTCCTCATTGGTGAGTGATTTATAGAGTTTGATTGAGATTTTATTATGGCCTCAAATGTACTTACATTATAGATATAAAAAAGTCTGTATTTCTTGTCTCAGACACATTAATACCATTTCTCTAATGACATCAGCTTCTTGTTCATTCTTGCACATTAATACTCAGTGACAGAATTTCATTTTGGTTTACCAGAAAGAAGGCTGATAAAAGCAATTGTCTTTTACTTTGATCAAGATGGCTTCAGCAATGTTTTCAATCAGCTGTGTTTCAAGCTTATAAAGAATAAGTGGAATCTTGCATTTAATTGAATTGTATTTTGAAATTCAGAATTAGGATAACTTATTTATGAATAAAAAAGCCAAACTGAAACATTCTAATGCAAGAGATCGAAGCCAGGAATAATAATTACCATAGAAAATAAAGATGATTGATGTGATTTCATAATAATGAACTCTCCTGCTGACATGATTTAATATTGAGAACAACATCATTTCTATAGAAGGCAATATTATTAAAATGATAATATATATCCTAATTTTATGTTTGACGGGAAGCTGTAAACATTCAGACTTGCATTTTTATCTTAAAAAATTAGTTTAAAAACTAAAAATATATAAATTAAAATAAAAATTATTAAATAAAAATACTAATCATACTTGTCTTTTTCCCTAAAAATCTAATTGAAATATTCTCAAAAGTGTTTTTATTACAATAATGTTATATCATTTACAGTCTTGTTATTATAATTTTTACCCTATCTTTATTTTTCAGATATTATTCCTGAAAATAGATTTTTTTTTCTTTACTCACCCTCTTTTACAATTTTACATGTTTTAGATTGCATCAACGTTTTACTATGGGAACCTTTTCTTCTCCTGCTATCATAGAATAAAATGTTGACACCAGCAAATATTCTACCAAATATGGTATCGGAACATGTTAAATCGTGTTATACTTTTGTTACAATCTTTCTTTTTTCTTCTTTGTTGATTAGTGGATGTAAAATCTTCTACCACTAAAACTAAGTTAATCCTTCATGGACTAATCCTTAAATTTTTCTAGTTCCCATTACTGGCATCTTGGAAAAAATTTAGGAATAATTTTTATTTCTCCTATTAAATGAGATCAATTACCACTCTTGAAATAAGAACACGTGACATACTCTTTTATAAAAAAATAAGTTGAAATCCATTAATAGAAACATCATAACTCCACAATACAGCGACCCTCTCTTTGAAGAATAAGAAAGATGCAATATCATAGTTCTTTTATGGACCATTCCTATTCTATCTTCTCAAATTGCAAACAAGGAAAAATATATGTATTGAGTTTTATACTAATCTTAAATTTCTATGGGAGAAGTTTGAATATCTAAGGCCTATACCAAATTGTATATATAATATAACATCTGACCTTAAAATTCCATGGGAAAAGCTTGAATCTCTAAGGCCTATACCAAATTGTATATATAATATAACATTTAGATGTGCTTTGTCCAAGATTTATGATAAATACTCATAATATATGATGTGTTTCTTGAAGGTTTTAGGTGAAAGCTTTTACTATTTTACCTTTTTCAAGATTTACTATTTTTTAACATTATTTGAACCTTCTCTAATTCCATAATTTGTTTAATACACTATATATTTTCGAAAATATATCATATATCCTAACGATGTTAAGGTTGTTTATCAATCAAATTTAAAATTTTATTTCGATAATGTAAGAAGAAATTTTTTATTACACGTAAACCCTTGATCTAATGATTGTGTCATCCAAGTTTATAACTGTGGAGCTATCATTATGGGTGCCATGAAAACCTTCAGCTGGTTTTATCATTGCTATTGATCATTGAAGAGTTGCAAAAGTTATTTTGAACTTACCTAGTTAGTTCCACACAACAAGTTCTGTACAAAGGGAGACTCTCATTGCCATTGTCAAAGTACTGACCACTTCAAGTTTTCCAAGCCATGATTCATTCTTAAATTTTTTCTGGTTATGGTATCTCTAGGACATTACGCGGTTATAGTAGGTGGGAGTAGTTTTGCACTTTACTATCTGATATATTGTCTTCTAAAAATATAATAATATCTAAAAATCCGTAACATTATTGTATTGATTCTTGCCAAAATTTTGTCACTCTTCACGAATAGCGAAGTGCAGTAAAAAATGTTTGATCTTGAATAGAACATGCACGAACGAATGGTCAAATGATTATTTTATTGATGCATTTATTTAACTATTTCACTGTTTTAAATATAAATTCAGGTTCCTTTTACAAAATAAATTGAGGAAAAAAAATCAGTCAATAGAAAAGCATATGAACAAAAGATGCCTCAATTTATTAGAGAGAGGATAAATATATTAATTGTGTGTGGAAGGTACTTGTTTTGGGTGATGTAACTGTTGAAAGTGATAACATTGGATTTGTTTGGTTGCACAAAGTCCAGATTTCTTGCCTTTGAGGAATGCTTTTTGGAGGACATAGGATAAATGGTTCCATGTTTGGTCAGTGGTCAACTACAGTCAACGCAAACTCCATCATCATCTATCAGTGGGGCAAATAAAGTTGTTTCACTGTGCTGTGGACAGACAGACATGGTGATGTTACTAAAAGCTTTGTTAAATGGCAATGAAATTGAATTGCCTAGTTACAATTTGCTTCATGAATTCCCTTTTTCCAATGGATAGACCTCAATATTTTAAATACTACATTTTTTTTAGCTACATTGTATATTTATATTTTTCTTTATATTCTCATTCTCTAGATATCAGTTAGTACAACGATGATTATGCATTTTTTTTTCTTCTTTTACCACATACCACTTACATATTATTTTTAATTTTTCGAAAACTATATTATTAACATAAAGTATTTTTTTACCTAAATCTTAGATTTTAAGTAAGGAGATAGAATCTAAACTCTTATATTAATATAGATAATCTTTTTATTAGAGTTAAATATTATATTTAAGTACATATAAACCATAATTAAAAATAGTTTAAGTTTGATCCTTTAAATTAATAAAAAAATAGTTCAAAACATGGCTTTTAAAATAATCATTCTAAATTTAATAAAGTTATCATAATTAAATAAAATAATATTATACAAGTAAGATGTGGTAATTACATTAAATTAAAAGTTAAAAATTATGGGCATTTAGTAAAAATATTAATGCTTAATTATTTTTAGATTATATTATTTGTTTGAGACAAGTTAATTTAAATTTTTGAATGAAGTTTCAAGTTTAAGTTTAATCGTTTAAAAAAGCATTAAAGTGAGAATATTTTACTTTAGTAAAGCCGGATTTTTTTAATAAAGGTTAATGATAAATTTTAAAAGATATTTGGTACCAATAAAAATAGTAAGAAAATACTTCACTATTTCCAATCTAAGAGTATTAATTTTACAGAGACTTTTTGACTATCTCTTCCGAAAAAAAAAATTGTCTTTAAAAGATTAAATAAAAACGTGACTTTGCGACAATATCTTGCAGAAAAAGAAAAAAGAGGTTTTTGTCTCATAAAAATTACGTATATTTATTTCCAAATTTGAAAATTGTTTCATTCAATCCTGTGTTTATTTATTTATATCGGAAAGCGTATATAAAAAAGAGAAAAGAATTTGTTTATATGACAACCGAAAGTTTCATTTTGTGTCTGCCATTGGTCTCAAATCGTGAGAAAGTTCCCTTTTTATGATCTCTGAGAAAGAATTGAATTCGAAGTCGTGGCTTTTGGGCAAATGGGTATCGATCAACGTCGGTGGCGGTGGTGGAACGCCATCGTTTTGATCGGAATGGTCAGCGTTACAGTAACCGTTACCAGTTCCGACAGTCACGAGAAGCAGGAACAAGTAGTCTCTCGAATTGCCTTCGGATCATGCTCCAACCAGAGCGCTCCTCAGGTTTCAAAAAATTTCCTATTTTGTTTTTTACTTTTTCTGTTTTTATTCTTGTTTTGTCTTTGTCTTTGTTTTATTTTTACCCGTGCTGCAGTGTCGTGGAACTGATATACTAATCATTCTGTTTCTTTGTTTCTACCACGATGTCTCAATTCTTGTACTAACATGCTGTTGCAGTCCCAATATTACGTCAGCTTTAAGCGAACTGCAGTTTTTTTGTACTCAACTTAGAAAGGAAACCGCAATAACAACAACAATTATGTAAATTTCTGTGAACAAAAGAAATTTGATTAATTTTATGTAACAAGTAACAAACCAACTGTTTCTGTTTATAATTTTCCCTGGATTGCAAACTTTTACCACCAAAAACCATTCATGCTGAACCAAAAGCTAGACAACTATTTATTTGACGTTGTACTAGGCAGAATGCTACTGTATGGTCTTTTGCAGTATTTCTTAACCAAGCCATCCAAATTGTATTTCATCTGCAACTAAATTCAAGAAATCACAGAGCTAACTTTGGTGCTTTTTTGTGGTTGTAGTTTGGGTTTACAAATCGTTCATTGGTTTCTTGTTTGACAGCTTTAGGCTAAAATCCTAATATTTCTTATTATTTAGGCTTTTAATTGCTACGATTTCAGGATGTTGTTAACTTCTTCATGTCAGATCATTAACATATGTGTATGGTGTGTGTTTGCCAGCCCATTTGGGATGCAGTGGTGGACTTCCGTCCCCAAATTTTTATATGGCTGGGTGATAACATTTACGGGGACTCCAAACGCCCTTTCAAAATATTCGGACGGGAAAGGACTATTGGGCCGTGGAAGAATGTCCCACGATTTGTTCCTTCCTCTGAGCAGGAAATGAAGGCTAGATATGAAAAGGCTAAGTCTAGTCCTGGATATGTTCGACTTCATCAGAATGCTAAGGTGTTTCATCCTAAGATTTTCTACTTGTTATTGTTATCTGGTTGAGATTCTTATTGAAAGCACATTGTTGAAATGTCTGAGGGTTTGTTGAATTCTTATACGTATCTTGGCTTGACTTTCACATTTGGTTTGTTAATAGGTTATTGGTACATGGGATGATCACGATTATGGATTAAATGATGCAGGAAAAGAATTTGAAGGAAAAATCACCAACCAGAAGTTGCTTCTTGATTTCTTGGATGAACCTCAAGATAGCCCACGGTGGGTGGATAATCTCCATTGCTGCATTATCGTGTTGGACTGATCTTAATACTACATGTTGTGTTATTTGATTTATTCTGCCTAACATATTGAATCATTCTCTTGATTATGAGGGTAGTTTTCCAACAGTATGACACTTATGATTGTATTGCCTGTGAAACCTCTTTTTTCTTCATGGAGAGTGAAGATGGGTTTGCATGTCTAGCTGATTATGTATTCTCCCATTCACAAATTTTGATAGGAAGCAGATGTTGATTTAGATACTTACCCTATCTTCTCATTTCAGGCGCAAACAGGCTGGTGTATATGCCTCATATACTTATGGTCCTGTAGGTAGAGATATCAAGGTATTGACCAAATGCAATATAATATTCTTTCTCAAATTCATAAAATTCTTTCTAAATTATTGCCCCCTGGTAGGATGGTAGCCATTACTTGATCATTTTATGTCAATAATAAGACTTGAGAGTTGCTTTTATATTGTGTTTTAACTTTTAAGCACGCATCTTGTGCTAATACTGCTTTTACTGTGGATTGGTGAAAACTGTTCAGATTGTACTCTTAGATACTAGATATCACAGAGACCCTGTTGGAAGTGATGGTACCATTTTGGGGAATTCACAGTGGTTGTGGTTGGAGAAAGAGCTCAAGGGTCCACCAACGGCTCTTACCATAATTGGATCTTCTATTCAGGTACAACAATTACTGATAATGCCAGACATTGATCAAAATTATTCATAAAAATGAACATGATAGATTTATTACATCTGGCATCTTTGAGATTTGGCTACATTATCAACTATTAGACCTGTGTTTTTGAAAGTGTATATCTAAATTTGACTGGAAGCGATTATTTTATTGACTTAGAAAGTTGTTTTCTATATTCTACTAGCTTTGGGTGTTTTTCTTAGGAAAATCGTGCTGATCTCAATATATTATGTTGCCAATAAGAAATCATTTGTACATTCCTTTTTTGGTATTGATTGTGGTGGTTTGTTTTGTGTTACATTATATAGTTAATCTATATGTCAGGTTATATCAAATCTTTCAGCAACCATTCATCCACTGTTTGCAATGGAGTCATGGGGTCGTTTTCCAAAGGAAAGAGACCGGCTTTTTAAATTAATAGCTGATAGTAAGGTAATAAATTTCAGTACATTCATATTCTACTTCTTTTTTTTCATGTTTTACATCTTTGTTGTTAAAGGGAATTACATTGGTATCATTCACGTTGGTGTAGCGAGTACTCATTTCACTTCTCATTAGTCTTTTCTATGCAGAGAGCTGGAGTATTTTTTATCAGTGGAGATGTTCACTTTGGGGAAATCACGAGATATGATTGTGCTGTGGGCTATCCACTTTATGATGTAACCTCAAGTGGGGTTACTCAATCAGTTGAGGAAGTTGTCCCACCTTTCCTGCGTTCTTTTGTGAGATTTGTAGCATTGTTGACCCCATCTACAATGAGAGTAAAGGGCCAAAACTGCAGATACAAATCTTGTATATACGGTAAACTTTTCCTTCTTATTTTTGGGTAAGGATCTTTATATTGCGTTTCATGTTTTGATGTTTCAAATGTGGGTTTTCATTAGGTCGGGCAAACTTTGGAACTATTGAAATAGATTGGGACTCTCACCCAGTGACTTTGAAATTAAAAGTCCGGGATAAAGAGAGCATCACGGTTATAGGTGTTGATGTTTCATTGACCGAATTGCAATTATCAAATTCAGAAAGTTTTGACAAAGCAAAAGCAGGACATGATAATCAGAAGCATTGCACCCTTGAAGTTAGTCTGCCATGGCTTGTAAGATATCGCCTGGCGATCTTGTTCTTTTGCACCTTAATTGGTAAGTCACTTACTTCTAACTTCCATCACTAGCATAGCAAGTGATCCTTTGTGTGTGTCTGTTATTTAGTTTGTCTGTCACTCTTTTAATGTGACATGCTAATATTATAGTATGATGATTAAATTGAACTGTTTTCTTTGTTTTCACTAATTTGCTTACTATCAGCCGATTTCAAGGGATATTTTAATTGTTTTTTGGCTGCAGTGTTGCTTGTTGCATTCCTAGTGCTAGTTTACACTTGCTTCAGACTTTTCAGACTAGAAAGCTGCAAAAGAAAGCACGATTGATGCAAGTAGCTTCATACACTGTCAGCAAAATGAGCATGTGCTATCTCTTTTCCTTTTTGTAGATTTAACATCCGTGGTTATAGGTGAATAAGATGTATAGAATTCTTCTACTGTTTCCACTAATCAATCCTTTATCAATGTGGACAATTAGGGTGTGTTTGATTTATATTTTCAGAAATTGTTTAGTTTTCAAAATGTATCTAAGCAAGGTTGTTCTGATAGCTTGTGAAGGGTGGTGCAAGACACAAAACTGGAATTGAGGGAGAGGTCAGTTGAACTAGATGAGAACAGGAGTTAAGAGAAAAATCTCCCTACTGTTTTTGTTTTCGATGGGAATTTGATTGTTGAATGGTGAGAAATTATTTTAGAAACAGTTTTTAAAAGCAATTGGTTTTTAGGTTCAATTTGTGATTTGACCATTTTATTTGATGCCTTATTTGATTTATTTGTTAGTATTTCATAAATTTGTGTTCTGTTATTTTCTAAAAGCATGGGTTTTCAAAATTGCTGTGCACTTTGAAACACATAAAGAGATAGAAAAGAAAAAGAAAATTGCAAATGAATTAATTGAGTGTACATTATGGGAGAAGACACGTACTTGGTAGCACTGCTTCAGAATCAGTTTATTACACAACTATATGCCAAGAAAAAGAGGACCTTTTACCATAGCTATGACAACTTTTTTAAAAAGTTTTACAAAAAAAAAAAATGCAGAATGTGTTTCAAAACACGATTTTAAATGAAAAAAAAATATTTTAAAACATTACTTTGTAGTTTAATTATGTTTAGTTTAATATAAGAAAGCCTTATTTTAAATATGACTTCTGAAATTTTTTATTTTAACATATGAAAAACTAAAATTATGTTTTTAACACAATTTTCATATTTACAAACATGATTTATCTATTGCTTTGTTCTTTTCTAAATCTACCCGATTATGTGAATTACTTGAAAAAGAGAAATGCGAGTCTATTTTTTTATCATCAATGGAGGGTATAGATTCAATGGAAGAAAAAAGCAATTAAATGCGGTTGAATTTTTTAATTTTCTAGATAGTTTTTGAAATTTTAACTTCTTAGTAAAAAAGCTTATTCCACGGACTAATTTGTATAAAATAAAAGTTTCTAAAACCAAAGTTACTAAACTGTTTAAGGCAATTGTATCGTGCACTCCGAAAAATAATTTCTCAAACTAATCTTAAAAATGAAAATTACATCTAGATTAGTTAATCTCAAGTAAAAAAGTGCAGAATTATTTTAAAGTAACTATGATTTTTATTCTTTTTTATGTTTAGTTTTAACCCAAAAAATTTCTAACATACAGTGATAAAATGAGTGAATTTTTATCCATTTTACGTTTCCTTTATAAAGAAACAGCTATGACAAATTGAAAACTATGGCCTACCTTAAGACAAATCCGCCAAAGAAGACGAAAAAAACTCAAGTTTCTTATTCTTACAAATAATTCAAATTTAAAAAGCTAATAAAAAATCTAGGATAATTTATATATAATTTGTTTTCTATTAGTATTAAAGAAATTATGTTATAAAATAAAAACACCATTTTTGGTGTATTTAGCAAATCAAATTAAACTCAACCATACCACCAGGAAGTCAACCTACCCTAATGCCCACAAAGTTTATTTGATGCAACTTCCTCTCTTTTTCCTCAACCTTCATTCTCAGTTGCATTTAAGATAGTATTGTTATGGTCAATTAATAATTGGCACACCACTGTTTCAAATATAAAATATAAAAATTGAAATATACATATAAACTTCTCTTAGCGTTTAGCATCTGTCCTGTTCTTGAATTCCACCTGTCTTCTACTGCTCCAAATATTGTTTCTTACAATAATACCCATTTCATGTCTCCATGGACATTTGTTTCTTCTCTATTTCAACCTGTCATACAATTTTATTTTACACTTCCTTTTGTTTTCATTTCAAATTATAATTTTCAAGCTAAAACAATAGTTGCGTGTGTGGAGGGTACATTATCCAACCGCATAGGCTGCGGAATCTTGCATTTGGTCTAAAGTCAAACTACATTTATCTTCCAACTTGGTCAATTCTACGTCGTAGCAGAAAACGAAAGAACAAGACAAGTTCATACTTCACACTCTGCAGAAGAATTACAAAAAAATCCAGCTTTATTAAAATAATGTTTTACCCATAAGAACAATTATTCAAAGTGAACATTAATGTGAATCCAAGTAAAAATAAGCACAGCATTTCAAAGGTGGAAATTTCCGAAAGCAAAACGAGTTTGACGGGGTCGCCACCCCATCCCTTACGTTTGGTTTAGAACGCAAAAAAGATTGAAACTTGATAACACAAGAGTCACGCGTTCTTTGAATTTAAGCTCAGCACACCCTCCAAACCAAGAAAGCACTCATTTTTTCTTCACCACGCAAAAATGGCCACGGTGGTGTGGCCCGCCGCCTCCGCCGTAACACTGTTACTCCTCCTCCTCTGTTCCTCCATCCCAAAATCTGAATCCCAACAAGCGTATGTCAACAACAAACAACTAACTAATTGCACCGATCACGAAACCAACGCCACAAATGGCAACCTTTGCAACAGTGTTCCATCGTGCACATCCTACCTCACCTTCAAATCTTCCCACCCAGATTACGCCACCCCTGTCTCCATCTCTTACCTCCTCAACTCTAACACCACCGCCATCGCTGCCGCCAACAATATCACCGACGTCCAATCCATCCCCACCGACACCCTCATCACCGTTCCCATCAACTGCTCCTGCTCCGGCCGCTACTATCAGCACAACGCCTCTTACACCATCAAAACAGATGGTGAAACATACTTCTCCATCGCCAACAACACCTACCAGTCCCTCACCACGTGTCAGGCTCTCACGGGCCAAAACACCTACGACGTACAAAGCCTCGTTGCCGGTCTCAACCTCCACGTGCCTCTCAGGTGCGCCTGCCCCACCCAGAAACAGAGCGAAGCAGGGTTCAAGTACTTGCTCACTTACTTGGTCTCTCAAGGAGAAACGGTTTCTTCCATTGCTGAAATCTTCGGGGTTGACGAACAGAGCATCATCGAAGCAAACGAGCTTTCTGCTGATTCCTTTGTTTTCTACTTCACGCCGATTTCAGTTCCTTTAAAAACAGAGCCTCCGACTACTTTAATGAGAGCAGCGGCTCCCCCGGATGACTCCCCGTCACCGCCGCCGCCTCCGGCGGCGGACGGAGATTCGGACTCTTCCAATAAATGGGTCATTGTCGGAATCGTGGTTGGGGTTGTTTTGCTGCTGCTTGTCTGCGCTGCTCTGTTTTTCTTCTGTTTCTATCGGCGGCGACGAGTACAGCCGCCATCTCCGACTCCGGCGGCGAAGGCTTTCTCGGGCCCCACCCACAAACAGAGTGAAGAAATGACTCTTCCGACGACGCAGTCGTGGTCTCTTTCTTCGGAAGGGATTCGTTACGCGATAGAGTCATTGAGTGTGTACAAGTTTGAGGAGTTGCAGAACGCTACGGGATTCTTCAGCGAAGAGAACAAAATCAAGGGTTCTGTTTATAGGGCTTCTTTCAAGGGTGATTATGCTGCGGTTAAGATTCTCAAAGGCGATGTGTCGGGTGAGATCAACATTCTCAAGAGGATTAACCACTTCAATGTTATAAGATTGTCGGGTTTTTGTGTTCACAAAGGTAACACCTATCTTGTCTACGAGTTTGCCGAGAATGATTCTCTCGAGGATTGGCTTCACAGTGGTCATAAGAAGTACGAGAATTCGGTGTCTCTGAGTTGGGTGCAGAGGGTTCATATTGCTCGTGATGTTGCTGACGCGCTTAATTACCTTCATAACTATACTAGTCCTCCTCATGTGCATAAGAATTTGAAGAGTGGGAACGTGCTTTTAGATGGGAATTTCAGGGCAAAGGTTTCGAATTTTGGGTTGGCGAGAACGGTGGAGGGTGAAGGGGATGATGGGGGATTTCAATTGACAAGGCACGTGGTGGGGACTCAAGGGTACATGTCACCTGAGTATATTGAGAATGGTTTGATTACTCCCAAGATGGATGTTTTTGCGTTTGGGGTTGTGCTTTTGGAGCTTCTTTCGGGGAGAGAGGCTGTTGGTGGGGACAAGAATGGATCTGGGGACCAGATGCTCTCGGTGGCTGTGAATCAGGTGCTTGAAGGAGAAAACGTTAAAGAGAAACTTCGTCGTTTCATGGATCCAAATCTGAGAGATGAATATCCTTTGGAACTGGCTTATTCCACGGCTGAACTTGCCAAACGCTGTGTTGCTCGTGACCTCAATTCAAGACCACAGATTTCCGAGGTTTTCATGACGTTGTCCAAGATTCAATCCTCTACGTTGGATTGGGATCCTTCTGATGATCTTGAACGGTCTAGATCTGTCAGCCAAACCTCTGATAGCAAATAGATGAGGAGCTTGGGGTTATGGTATTATCAATTGCATCAATGGAATGAGAGTTTTTTCAATTTTGAATCACATGGACTGATGGCTGCTACCACAAATTGAAGTCCACACTTACACATTTCAACATATCATTCTTTAACATATTTGGTGACTCAATAAATGATGTGATGATGATATTGATATCAAATACGACTACTGAAAATAATTCAGCGAATGCAAGGATTTCAACTTGTGTGTTCTCTATTTCATTTCGTGTAATATGTTTTGCTTCAGAGGAACAGTATGTGAAATGTAAACATTGGTATTTGTTTGGTTTATTATTATTGAGCCTTTGGGTTCCAGATGCATATAAGCGCATGATACACAGCTTATTTATATTTATATGACAACGCAATTTGTTTGCGTATGATCTGGGAACTAATGTTTTTTTTTTCTAATTTCTATTTGGTCGGGCTTCCTTGACCTGAATTGCCTATTCAATTTTGTAATAGAAAAATAAAATTAAACAAACAAAACCTGTTTTTGATGTTATATTCCAATTCAACAGGTAATTCGTCACTTCAATTTTTAATTGTTTGACTTCTACGGACTTCTAGCGTTTTGGTTTTGAATGTCACTTGAGCCTCCAGAAATATCAGTTTCTTGCTTTCTTTCATTATAAGTTACGTTCTGCTTCTGTCTCCAGCTGAAAGAGATTCTCATTGATTGATTTCTCTTAAGAAGGATATTTCAGACATGCTCGACCAAAGTGTTTTCGAAACGGTCAGATTTGATTTCTAGCAACATTTTAGTCGCACATGAGTAGTACTTTGAGAACGTAGAAAGCAGAGTTCAGGGTAACAATTTGTAAAAGTCCTCGATTTTAGAAGTTGTCTGCACAAATTGAGAGCTAAAATTAGGGAATTCCATATTATTGATCTAATACCTAAGTCTTGGTTCTTCCAAACCAAGATCAACACGTTCCAAAAGCAGCAGATAGTCAAAGCCAAGATGGAACAACGTCTGTAGTTAGATGGAAAAAGAATGTCATCATACAACATGAAGACCAAGTTTCGGACGAGACAGTCACTGTGACTATCAAATTAACTTAATGGTTAGCATCTACTTTGAATAGCTAATCAAAAACATTATATTCCTAGAAGCCTTTTTATATAAAATATGATTAATCCCAAATTGATTCAAATTGCATATTAATTGAACATCCAGTTATTTGTAGGTTTTAAATGTCTAACATTTGTTTAGATAAACGAAGAGGTTGTAAATTTTTTCCAAGAAATGTTTTTTTTTTCTGTTTTATCAAGACAAGAGCAGCTCGATTAGAGGCTTCAATTGGAGAAAAAATTTAACATATACCTGAAATAAACTATTACGAAGGCTAACTCAACTGAAGAAGACAGTTGATGATGAAGAAAATGAGGTTGGATACTTGGTGTCAATGGTTGATGCCTTAGAATGTGAAAATTCAGGATGCAGAATGCTAAGCTCATAGCCCCATACCCAATTTAACAAACCAGAGTTTCGTCTTTATTTGATCAAACCTGCCCAAAACATCAAAATTGATTATTTCATTCTAAAAATAATAATTGCTTCTACTTTTGAAGACTTCTTAGCCTACCCAAAGTTGTATTTGCCCTTTTTTTCGTTAACAGAATTTAGTTTACCTCCTTGTGGCCAGAACCAAGGCAATTAAGCAACATCTTAGGAAAAGATCAAATGTACGTAGTAGAGAAGTAATACTACACAACATGGGTTGCTACAATATGGTATCAACTAAAAGTTGCCTCCTGTCAATGAAACAAGTAACATAAGTACTACTATAGTCATTTTCCTTGTTAACAATCAAAGACTTCATATAATTAAGGATCACAAATTATCTAGACACCATCTTCTCATTGAAAGAGAATTCTGATCCACCAAATGCAGCAAATATGGTAAGCCACAAAGCCTTATGCGTCTATGTATTCAACTAGTATGCGACCTTTTTCATGTGTCAGTGTATGAGTCTGAAGAGGAAAGGATGCAAACTGATTCTTATCCAACGCAATCCCACATCATCAAGAGCAATAAAAAAGAATGTTGATCACAACATTATGCAAAATTCGGAAGGATATGAAACATGGCCAACTCAATTCAATATTATAAAACGATAAATAAAAAGTGCAGGTTAAAAACATCAAGAACATCAACAATCACTTCCAAAATTTTATCCTCTAAATTATTTTTGCATTCAAACTGCAACTTCCTATCAAAATAGTATGATAATAAAAAAAAGGGTTACAACTACCAGGCCACTCACATAACCTGAAACAGTGAACTATGTTTACGCCACTGCAGTAATGCTCTCACCCTCCACAACCTCCTTCTCCATCTCCTTGACAGCTCTAATCAAACCCCTCGTGATACCCTTGAGATGCAAACCATTCTCTTTCATTTCCTCAAGTAGCTTTTCCGCCATTTCCCAATCCAAAGCCTTCAAGCAGAGAGACTGTATCAACTTCTCATACTCATCCACACTGGGGCTAACGCCATAATTTTTCATCTCTGAGAACAGCTTCAGAGCCTCATCAAACTGTTCCAACTTGCAATATCCACGAATCAGGGTGTGAAACATCACGGGGCCCAACTTAACATGCTTATTTTTCGCTTCTTCCATGATCTTCCGAGCCTCTTCCATCTCCCCGCCATTTGAATAAGCACTAGCAAGAGAAGTATATGTGTACACATCCGGTCTCAAACCCCTACTTTCCATCAGTTTCATCGTCTCCACAGCTTTCCCAATTTCCCCTGCCCTTGAGTACGCGGTGACAATAAAATTGAAAACATCATTCCCAGGTGGCGGCCCATCCTTAATCATCTTCACCAATAACTCCTTGGCTTTATCAACTTCCTTAATCCTACACAATGCCCGAACAACCGCCATAAACGGTTTTATTGCACGCTCCCTCTTCTCCTCAGGAATATCCTCCAACATCTCCAAAGCCAATTTCACAGTTTCCTCTTCTCCACAGAGATTGGCAACCAAAAAGCTAATCGTACTCATCGGCGGTCGTTTCCCTTTTTCCATTGCCGCCACATACACTCCATGGGCCTCCTTAGTCTTCTTGCCCTTACACAACCAAGACAAAATGGCACCAACTTTCTCGCCATCAGGAAATGCCTGCGCATCAACCATCTTATCACAAACACCACAAGCCCAATCATAAGCTCGCCGCCGACAAAGCCCCTCGATTGTGAAGTAATACGTGTCTGCATCCGGCACACAATGAAAGGCCTCAAATTTATCAAACACCTCCAATGCAGCCTTCCCTTTAACCAACTTCGAGAAGCAAAGTATCAAGTCGTTGAGAATCCTCACATTGAGGATTCCACTCTCCTTCTCTCCAATCTCCTTTAACAAATCCCACAGCGCGTAAGCCTCTTTCTTCTTCACATCATTTCCACAAATGGCCAAAACAAGAGACTCCACCATTGGGGTGGTCACCTCCAGTGATCTCTCAATCCATGCCCATCTGAAAAACCTTATCAGATTCTCACCCAAAACAAGCGGACTTTCGATTACTTTTGTGACCAATTGCTGATGCAGACTCAAATCCATGTTATCCAAACACGACTCAAAGGACCCATCAGCACTGGTTTCAAGAAGACGCAGCACACTCTCTAACTTGTCGACGTCAACCTCGTACGAGTCTCCTTCTGCATAAGTTTCTCCTTCTTCTACGTGCTGTCTGTCACCACTGTTTTCAGGAGATTCCGGCGAGAGCTCATCATCGAGGGTGAGTGTGGAATCGGTGGCGAAAAATCGAGGGCTGTTGAGAATCTGGGGGAAAGTTGATTTGGGGATTTTGGAAAAGATAGGGTTAGAGATGCGTTGAGGAATTGATGAGCAGTTGCGAGCACCAGCTACGGCACGTGTTGCTCGCGCGAGTATCCGCGTCCACATTCTTCTTCTTCGGGAGAATGTGTTAATGCGATGCTTCTTCCACCTTCTTCTTCTTCTTCACTGAAAGCTAAACCTAAAGCTACCAAGTTTTCATGTGTCTTTACATTATTACGACGCCGTTTTTGAACCAATTCGCCTATTTCTTCCGGAAAGCCCTTGCTCCTGCGGCCATTAGTACAATTTTTGAAAATATAATAAATATCTAGAATTGAGAATCCGATCAAAATATGGTAAATTTTTAAATAAATATTTAGTATTGTCAAATTTTTATCTAATAAATAATAACCTATATTTTTTAAGCATATATCATACAAGAGCGAGCATCTTTTAGTTTGAAAATATGAAAATAGAAATTAATATAAAAAGTATGCAAAATGAATAATTCTAACATGTATTAAAAAATGTATTTATTATCATGTAATGTAATGGACTAACTATTCTATCATCATTTGTTGCATTCTTATTAAATAAATAAATTAAAGTGAAGAAAATGACCCGTCTTAATATATATATATATATATATATATATATATATATATATATATTTTACGGTTTAGATAGAAATAATTATATTTTTACTGAATATAAAATTAGTAAATGTGTTGATACGTAGTTGTAAATGTCCATCCTAACAAACATAACAAACATAGATTACCAGTTATTAATTTAAGTGGTAATAAATGTGATATCTTATTCAAGTTTTAAGTATTTATATGAAAAAATATGATTGAAGGATTATATCTCATTAAAGGTAACGAGTTAAGTTATCTAGTAAATATTCTTCATATGTGAAATTATATTTAGTTTATTTTAATAATTAAAATAAAAATAGTTGAATTTAAACATTTAATTAATTTAATATATGTACCATAAAATTTATATTATTATTTTTCATAAAGAAAATAAAGAAATCACTGATTTTATAAAGTTTGATATTAAAAAAGATTATAGTTGTTAACCCAGTGTGGCTAATATATAGCATCATAATGTAAGCATCCGGTTAGGGTTCTTAAGTGTTATTTTGGAGGCAGTTGCTTTCTGCACCTCTTCAATTTCAATTTTGCACCCCCATAATTTTTAAAATGGTTATTTTAAAGGGACTTCTAAATTAAACTTTCTCATAACATTCTTTTTAGAATTTATATAAAATAATTTTAGAACATTTGAACATGATAAGATTTATGGAAAAGATTATTTAAAATAAAATTTTGAAACTTATAAAATATATTTTAGAATAAGTTTTCTGGACCATGACAAACTTTCAGGAATGTTTATAATAATACATTCCAAAATATGTTTTCTAAAACATGGAAAACGTGTTTCCAAAATAGCTTTCTGAAACGATTTTTTTTTTCTAACTGCATTATTCTTCTTCTTTTCTTTTTTCTTTTACTGCAGTGGTGATAGGTGATGGCAATAATGGTAGTTAGGTATAGGGAGAAACTTCGAAAGTCAGCAGATTGCACAATACGAAAATTAAATTAAAAAGCACTTCTGAATTACACATTTTGAAAACTTCTTTTCTATAAAGAAAATGACTTCTGAGTTAATACAATGTAAAAAGTTTATGAATGATATAATCTAAAAGTGAAAATACAATCTAAATTTTTTTAAAATAGAAAAATAATTTTAAATTAAACAATCTGAAAATATTTTTAATAAAATATGAATTTTTATATTTAAGATAATATAAAAGAAAAATATGGAAGTGAACAAAAAATCCAGTTCTTTCAATTACAAAGAAGCCCAAAGCTACATAAAACCTGTTTCACAATAAATTTATGGCTGTGGACTAGAGCAAGAAAAAACAATAAACTTATGGCTTAAATATCTCGTCTATGAAAATATGAAATCTTTATTTTACTTACTATTTAAATCACATTACAACATATAAGCTGTTAAAAAAAACATTACAACATATATGTTAACGCAAACTTTAAGTACACATAGACATTAAAGATTATCGTCAAATTCAATTTAAGTAAAATTTTTATCTGTTTTTCCTACAAGTATAGACTTGTTATGAAGTCGATCAAGACTTGTAAAGGAGAGAAGCTAATTTTTTTTTAATGGAACAAGTGGCATGTGGGTACGTAGGTGTTGCTTGATTATATCTCTCATAATACAGGGTTGATGAAGTGAAAAGACAAGTTCTTATCATCTTTGTCCGATTTTGGAGGGAACTTGAAGTTGTGTTGTGTCACGAAATTAATTTATCACTACTTTCCCTTGTGGCCCTTACAATGATTATGAATATTGAAAGTGACAAATATCATAAGAAACATTCAAAGTATCATCTTTAGTTGGTGTGTGTTGGTGCATACAACAGCTTAGGTTCACTTCATCCACACACTGTTACAGACACGTAGTGGCAGTAGCAGCTTCTTGCACGCACCATGCAATCACTTTCAATGGAATTTTTCAGAAAATCAAACTAAATATGAAACACATAACTTTATCATATATTATGGCCTTAAATATAACTTTTTTTTATTAATTCATGCAAATTTAAGGTGAGGGATTCTTGCCTTAGAACTTGGGTGAAGGTAGCTCTCAAATTTAATTATATCATTCTAAGTGAAACTTACAAGAAATATAGACCATGTTATTTTCTCTTCTTATTTGTGATAGATTCATGATGTAATCTGCTGCCTTTTCGACTGTTTATGAAAATTACCAACAGACAAAAGTTCAATCACTCACGTGCACATAATCTCATATGAATGCAGTTTTGATTATGTGACTGTAATTGGTCTAATTTCGCTTTGGACAAGCCTTTTGCCTTTGATTTTATACATACTCAAGAGGGTGTAGTGTCGTAATTGCAGATTCATAAGGAACATTTTCTCCTTTACTATATTCAGCGTGTTAGTTTTAGAAATGTGTAACGCATGAAGTATACCAATGCATTTAGTCTCTGGCTTCTAGAACAGATACACCAAAGCTTTTTACCTAAAACTACTTTGTTAAAGTTTGCTGATGCAACAACAAAACGTGCCTAAATCCACCTTCACCCAATTGATTGTTTGCATGACATGGTAAAATACTTGATCAAGCATGATGATCTGAAGAACATGGATTAGTACATGTTTTTCTTTTTCAGTTGTTCATTATAAAAGTGACTTTGTGATGACACATTAGGTGTGGCTACACTGTTCTATCACTTTCAAAGTGTTGTTTCCGTTAGGCGAGTACGGTCTTAAGCCACACAACGAAGGATAGCCTATAAAACTCCAAAGCACGCGGACACAAACTTTGCTGCTTCAGCATTTCAGGCCACTCATCTCATCAAGTGGACCAATTGTAAACTAGTTCTTATCAAATTCGTCCTTGCCATTACATAGCTAACTCTATATTTCCACACCACTACTATTTAGGAGCTGAAGAACTCACACACGACATTCAACTCTCTGCAGTTACCTCTCCAACCAAACATAAAACATGGTTTTAGCTTCTTTTCCGAGAACTTTGTTTATTGTCCATAGCTCGTTTTATACTTTGTTGATGTGTTAATGATTTTGCATTTTTTTTTTTTTTTTTTCAAATTTGCCGTTTATAGGTTTTAGTTGCAAGTTATGGAGAGGTGGGAAAAGGGGCAGAAGGCATTGCTGCTGTGGATTTTCGAGGCCACCCTGTGGACAAGACAAAAACTGGAGGATGGCTAGCAGCAGGGCTCATCTTAGGTTCATATTCATCTCAATCCATAGAAATTGGAGTCATGTTCTCAAAGTTGAACCCAATTTCACTCCAAAAAAGCTTCTTTTTTTATGCAGGTACTGAACTGGCAGAAAGAATATGTGTGATGGGCATAGCCATGAATTTGGTGACCTACTTGGTTGGAGATTTGAATCTCCCTTCAGCTGATTCTGCCACCATAGTTACCAATGTTATGGGAACTCTCAACCTGCTTGGCCTTCTTGGTGGCTTCCTTGCTGATGCCAAACTTGGCAGATACCTGACTGTTGCCATATCTGCAACCATAGCTGCTGTGGTATGTTAAAAGATTTGCATATTTTGATATACTCAATAATTCATTCTCTCATTTCTTTGGCTTTTAAGCTCACTAAGGCAACCAAATTTCTCCCTTCCCTTAAAAGGAAGTGGTTTTCTGCAAATAATATAACCTTTTTTAGTTTAATTTCTACACACTTTCAGTTTAACCAATCAAAATTCAGAAACCCGGTAACATGACTTATAAAGTAGTCATGCTAAAAGTTGATAAACTTGTTACACATCAAAGTTTGTGATCAGATGAATACAAGAATATTCACCTTTTACACTAAACATCTTACTACTAGAAGTCACCAATGAGTTTTCTTGTGACTTCTCTTGGACCAGGGCGCTAGTTTGTTAACTGTGGCTACAACCATTCCAAGTATGAGGCCTCCTACATGCAGTAGTGTCAGAAAACAACACCACGAATGCATTCAGGCCTCTGGCAAACAATTGGCTTTGCTATATGTAGCACTTTACACTGTAGCAGTGGGTGGTGGAGGAATAAAATCCAATGTCTCAGGTTTTGGATCTGATCAGTTCGATACCACAGACCCGAAGGAGGAAAGGAGGATGATATTTTTCTTCAACAGGTTCTACTTCTTCATCAGTATTGGGTCCTTGTTTTCTGTAGTTGTCCTTGTGTATGTGCAAGACGACATAGGAAGAGGGTGGGGCTATGGGATTTCAGCAGGAACAATGTTGATTGCTGTTGCTGTTTTGCTTGCTGGCACACCATTCTATCGATTCAAGAGGCCACAAGGGAGCCCCTTGACAGTTATATGGAGAGTGTTGTTTTTGGCTTGGAAGAATAGGGCTCTTCCTATCCCTTCACAACCCTCCTTTCTCAATGGTTATCTTCAAGCCAAGGTGCCACATACCCAGAGGTTCAGGTAAATTTTCTATCCTCTTCTTCAAGCACTCATCATTTACCGGTAATTTATATGAACCAAGATAATAACAAGGGGTTAAGTGTAAAAAGTTTGGATTTTTCTTAAAGAAATTGGTTTCACTAAACCGGAGTTTCCTCATAATTTGTGAGTGGTCTTTCTCTTCAATTATTGCACTTCAAAAAAAAAGTTCTTATTTTGTGTGGTTCTGATAATGATTGCTTACTTTCACGGGATTACTGTTTCCATTAATATCTGGGACAACATGAGTGTTTTTGTTGTCCCTAGAAAAGGACAAATTTAACGTTTGATTGAACAGTTTGTCAAAAAAGGAATTTGGAAAAAGAAAAAAGACGCAGCGTCTGTTGGAATAGTGTTTTGCTCTTCCTTTTATAATCAAAATTTAAGTGGTAAAATGATTTTTGAGAACTTTTTTGGTAAACATGTTTGGTTTGGGATTCTCCTCTAGTTCTGCTAATGAATACGTATTTTCTTTTTCACCCGTCTTTGTCACCTATGAGAACTAGAAAATGATATGAAGATACATCTTTCCCACTCACTCAGATAATAATGCAGACTTAGATCTCTTTTTCCATAGATACACTGCTCCGTACTTTGCTCCACTCAGACTACCATCCTTTCAAACAATCACTTTATACAATTATTTTTTGATACACTAAATAATAATGCAGTTTGAACAGAAAATTTAGATAAAATGACTAAAGTGGTGTAAGCCACATGCTGAGACATTTGCCTCGTACCCCCAAATTAATTTGGGTCTCAAATTTTCTATTATGTTCCTTTCATAATCTAACTAAATTATTATATGAGAACTTTGTTGAAGATATTATTGATCTTCATTTTTTAAAGGAAGATATTCTTGCAAGAGTATACAAAAGAAATTCAGAATCTACTATAAATATTACATTATATCAAAAAATTATATTATATTTCAAAAAAGCATGCATTGCTTTCAAAATAATATTGATGGTAACAGCTTTTACTATATATGCACAATTTTTAAAATTAACAATTTCAAATTATATATAATATATACTTCAAATAATATTTTAAATGTAATTGTTATCTTATATATTAAGCGTGAAATGTTCGAAATATTTAATATAATACTTTGAAAATTAATATTGCAATTAACAAGAAAGATTAAAAAGTAATAAATTACATTATATAAATTTTATACCTCATCATTTTTAGACACATCACTCGTATTTTTATCAGTACGCCCATCCTAATGGATTGATCTTGTAATGCATATTATATACAGTAAAAGAGCTACATCCTTTACTCCACTCCACATCTTTTTCATAAATTTTATTAGAAAAAGAAAATAAGAAGTAAAAAGTTAAAGCAATTTTCAACATGAACTAATTTATAAGCGAGCTTGTAGAAATTATTTTATTTAACTTCTTCCAATACGATTTTAATTTGTTACCATCTTTAATCAACATATGTCCATATATAATTTATTCTTCGACGAAAACACGAGGCACAATTTATGATATAGGTGTCGTTCAAATCCTACGGAAATCGTAGGAAAGTAGTAAAGCGAAAGAAATATTCTAGGAAATCCATTTATGTTCATCTCCATTCAAACCCAGTAAGCTATACTTGAAATCATATATGAAGGATTTTACAAAAACTAACGGGTACTTTCACTGCTTGGCACTTGGTCTGATAGGTTCCTTGACAAAGCTGCAATTCTAGATGAGAACAGCTCAAAGGATGAAAACAAAGAAAATCCATGGATAGTTTCCACAGTGACTCAAGTTGAAGAGGTTAAAATGGTAATCAAGCTCCTTCCCATTTGGTCTACATGTATCCTCTTCTGGACAATCTATTCTCAAATGAATACCTTCACCATTGAGCAAGCTACATTCATGAACCGAAAAGTTGGATCTCTAGAAATTCCAGCAGGATCTCTATCAGCTTTTCTCATCATTACCATTCTCCTCTTTACATCCCTAAATGAGAAACTCACTGTCCCCTTATCTCGGAAACTCACCCACAATGTCCAGGGGCTCACAAGTCTTCAAAGGGTTGGAATTGGACTAGTTTTCTCCGTAGTTGCCATGGTGGTTGCTGCAATTGTTGAGAAAGAAAGGAGGGTGAATGCAGTAAAAAACAGTACTGCAATAAGCGCATTTTGGCTGGTCCCTCAGTTTTTTCTGGTGGGTGCAGGAGAAGCATTTGCCTATGTTGGACAACTAGAATTTTTCATTAGGGAGGCTCCAGAGAGAATGAAATCAATGAGCACTGGACTTTTCCTATCTACCCTTTCAATGGGTTATTTTGTCAGCAGCTTATTGGTGTCAATCGTGGACAAGGCAAGTAACAAGAGATGGTTAAGGAGCAATCTGAACAAGGGAAGGCTAGATTACTTCTATTGGTTGCTTGCAGTGCTAGGCGTGCTGAATTTTATATTTTTTCTTCTTCTAGCAACGAGGCATCAGTACAAAGCTCAACACGGCATACAGTCTAATAACGGTGCAGAAAAAGAGCTTGCGAGTACAAAAGATGTGATAGTTGGAGTTGATGGAAAGGAAGAAGCATAGGATATAGTCTTAAAATCTCAATTTGTTTGACCGAATATATAGTATGGATGAACTAAACATTGTGCCCAGAATTTGTTTATTTTGAGGGATGTCAACGTGGACAATTGTGATGTACTATTAAGTATTGAGAGATATATGTTCTCAACCGGTGAGTTTTATACAACCCCTGATGCGATGGTTTTAACCAATATATATATATATATATATAAGGTGGTGTACATTTGTAATTAAATGAACTGAAAAATTATGAAAATAATAGTATTGACGGTAGTTAATTGGGTGTAAAAGAAAAGTGGGGTGTCAACAAAGGTAGATATTCAAAAAGACAAACAAACTACATTGTGAGTTGAATCCTAACGAAAAAGGCAATTATGAGATGAAATGTAAATGATTCGCTCACTGAAAATATAAATAAATGAACCACTCTAGGCAGGTCTCATGAGCAGAAGCCTGAATTTTGCTAATGTTATCAGTAGAAAACACTACAAAATTATTGATTCAAACCATGACAATACCTTCAAAACAAAATTTTGTCCATTGAAGACCAAAGCTTTAAACGATGGTATTGAATAGTTTTAGTAGCGAGAAGATAATATCCTTAAGAACACAGTAGACTTCATAAAGCATCAGTAAGGGAGGGAGGTTTATGACTTATGACCAGCGGAGGACGTAGAGCTCGGTGCGCTTCCTCCTTCTGTTTTCGGGCCTTGTACATTTCCTCTGTCTCAATAACAACTAACCTCTTGACCTATATTAATTACAATGTTTAGCAAAGTTAGTATCCACAGACACAGGTCATTTCAAGCAGAAACCAGATTTGTGTAGATCTTGTGCTAAAACCTGTTGGAGCATTCCCCTAACCGTAGGTGTGTTCCATCGCATGACAGTTCGATTGCATTTGCGCAGGCGAAGTGCTTCCAAAGTGCGCCTATGGAGCCTCCTGGTCCCTGGAATACCCCTCACCAAAGTTATGTAGAGATTTGGGCTCCATGCAATTGGCACGCAAGCCTTGTATGCCTTGAATGCATTCATGCCTTCAGCTTGAAGTCAGAACAGCATTAAGAAACAAATGAAGTTAATATGACTTTCATTCATTCTCGAACTAGATACCCAAATTTAACAATAATAAAACAACAATAAATAAAGACAAGTTAAATAAAAATCAGTAAAACTGAGAAGAAAAAAAAAAAAAAAAATCAAAGTTCACACACTTCATTCAACTGAGCATTCGAAATTACGTTATGCGAGCAGAACAGAAAACCTCACCTCGTATAAATTACATTGAAGAGACCACTGAAGAGTGACAAAAGTGAGAACATATAAACACACACACACATATATGAATATGATAATAAAATATTTAAACAGTGACATTAGCTCAGACATTTCATCGAATAGGTTGTAGGCAAACAAGCAAATAGGTTAAATTCAAAGAATTGCCCTATCCCGCCAAACACAATTTACTAACTAGAATTCAATGTATGCAAGGGAGACTCAAAGACAGATACAAAGCAGAACATGATTGTTACAAATTGGAAACAACAGAGGGAACGGAGTAATCAAATAACTACATGCTAAGTGGTGAATAGCTTCAGATAAAGAATGAAAATGAGAGAAAAAGAGAGAGGAAAAAAAGAACCTGGCCACCGCGGCTCAAGTCTTGAGGCAAGCAGAGAAGTTGCTGGCGTCGGAGAAATCGGAGTCGCCGAACGTATTGGATACTGAACTTGATCTTGGAATCGGAGCAGCCTCTGAAAACCTCTTCCGAGAGGTAGAAGTAGCGGCGGTGGAATATGGATGCTAATCGAAGGGGAAGGAGGATGAGCTTCGTCGTCGAGGAAAGAAGAATCAAAACCTAAACACCGGCGTGTTTCCACATGTAGAGCGCTTATGTTATTTTATTTTAATAAATTGAAATTTAATGTTTATATTAATTTTAATTTTAAATATATTTAAATCAATTTTTTTTATGTCATTTTATTTGTTATATTTCTAATTATATATAGTTATATATATATATATATATTTAATTAACTATAAATATATATTTACTAGATATTTAATTGGAATTACTTCTGAGCAGGTCACTGTTATATTCTTATAAAATGTTTCAGAAAGTTAGGATAAGAAAGTGTATTGATGTGAACTCCTTGTTCACTACATAATCAACTATTTTATTTATATTAATTATATCAATAAAAAATAATAAAATATGTATATTAAGTTTTCACGCCTATAAGAAACGAGAGTAACTGTTTTATTTTTTAATATGTTTTCTTTATTAATAAAAATGATAAATTCTTGTCCCTACCATCATCTAGTTTTTTTTTTTTTTTTATGTGATAAACCATTTGAAAAATATTTAAGTAATGAGAAAATGGGAAGAAATAGTTACGATTATTGTAATATTAAACACCTCAAGAGGAATTATTAAACAAGTAATGCAGCTATGTCGTGGTAAGGAAGTTACGCTGAACCAGAGGCATTATCAATCTAGTTGTTATCTGTCATATTTTTACATATTCAATGAAATGTCTTTTATTTGTTCATAAAAAGATACACCTCCAGAATGCAAAATAATAAACTCGAGACAATAAAAAAATTAGAAAATATGAATATAATATTCTTTATCATCTCAAAAATGCAAAATGTATTAATCATGTTAATATAATATTCTTTTATTTTCAATTCAGCTACACATATTTTTTTAGGTATGATATTGAAGGAAAAGTGTTATAGTTTAAAGATTAAGATAAATATATTTGATAATTAATTATAGAAAGCTTTAATATACTAACAATAAATGTAATGAACCTTTCTTATAAAAATAGTTAGAAAATTTAATTTAAAATACTGTTCAATATTAATATCTTTTAAATAAATTATATTAATTATGAAATAACATAAAATGTATCTGAGTATTAAATTATTTTATATGCTATATATATATATATATATATTGCTAAATACCTTTTACATAATTTATTAGTGTAGAAAATATAAAATTAAAGGGTAAAAATTAAACATTTAAAACTCTTGATTTAAAAAATATAAAATCATTTAGTTAATTGATTAAAGATAATTTGATTATTAATTTTCAAATACAATTTAACTATTCCATTAACTCAATGTTAAATGAAGAAATTGAGCATTATTTAAAAGTTAGAAAAAGAAACACGTTTTACCTGAATAACTGATTAAAATAGCTTCTTAAAAACTCACTGAGGAAACCAAGAGAATTTGTATAATGCATGTGCTTATGAATGAAAGCACATTCGAACCTTTCCGTTGTTCATATTATTTTGCAGAGTTCTCTTGTTTTACATAAGGCAGTAATATTATGAGTATAAACTCGTAACACACACACAAAACTAAACTGCTCCAGAATAAACTGCTACTTTCTCCAAAATTTCTCCAAAATTTGAACCAATCATAAACACAACATGTGAAACTCCTACATAACACCAATAGTAAGAACACAAACACGTGAAAGGGTCACATTTTGCTTGACTGATGACAAATCATATTAATTGTAAATATATCTATTCCTATTTCTCTTTAGGTATAGAGATACGTTGAGTATGCAGATTTTTTTTTCCTTATTGCAAGCAACAACCATACTCAATCATCAAATCAAGGATGACAAACCATTGTTGCATCAGGCACCAACAAGAGATGAGGACCCACATACCAACTTGGTACAGCCACAACATATCCAACACAAACATTATCAAATTTATGTCATGGTAGACATCATATGTATCCACAAATTTTACGGCCACTTAAACAAAAAGAACACCTAAAACTTTCATTAGTGTTGCTTAACCTAAGTGTGATGTGAAAAACATGAATATGGATAGATAGATAGACACACACAAGACAGTATGACACACACACGCAAGACAATATGCTGTTAAAGAATAAACATACAGGCATTTGCTTCATGATAAATAACCCTTTTGGTTTCTTTCATGTACATTTATATATGCTCATGTATGAAAATAAAATATACTTTTCATTAAATTAGGAAATAACACATACAGAAATCTCTAGTGATCTCCACAAACAGTGTAGATAATAGAGCATATAGTTAGATTCATGCACACTTACAAAGCTTGAAGTTCAGTAATAACGTAGATTTTTCATTCTGCTTTCTACAATTTAATTAAGGTAAAACACGCATCGATGACATATATCATATCATACCAACTTGAAGACCTAAACAACTTAAAAATAGATAGGGTTTTTGCTTGAGCTATTGGATATTATAGTAGAGGATTGTGTTAAAGAAGCATGGGCATGCCATCCATTGGAAATGGCTTGCACATAACATTTTCCATGTAGTAGTTAGTTGCATCCATCACAGCAAACTGCATATCCTCAGAAGGCTTCCAATGACGTTTTCTCTGATTGATGAACCAGTTGTTGATCTGTTTCAAATCTAGGCCTGTGGATTCTGCCAGTGCCTGCTTTTGGGATTCCTACATTTATCCCATCATATTCACCATTACCATAACATTAGTCATCGAATATATAATGGTAAATAAACATATAATGGCAAATAAACCTTATGAAATAATGCACAACAATTTTAGGTTTCAACATTCGAATTATTGCCAGAATTGTTTTCTACTTAACACCAAAAGCTATAGCACAATCAAATGTGTCTGCATTTTGGTGAAAACAATAAAGGAAACAAGGCAATGAAATGATATGAATAGTTATTCACATATGTTCTAAAACACTATAAAGGCATACTGTAGAAAGGAGTGTTAACATCACTCACATTCTTTCTAACAGACTTGCACTTTGTACTGTAGAATAACATTTGTTGAAAAATACAAAACCTTAAATGATTAATAATTTGTTATTCTCAATCAATAATTAAGAGTTTGTTTGAAACAGTGTTGCTGGTATATAGTCTATAAAGGATGCAGAGCCTAGTTACCGAAGGGTAGGGCCACTTGTAATGCCGGTTCCACCAATCAAGCAGTTGTTGCCGAGCTTCCTTTGGCAACTTTCCATTCTTTTTCTTCTTCAAAAATTCCTTCTTGAGGCTCCCTAGATATCCACTATACTTGCGCAGAAGCTGGACTTTCAGTTCCCGGTCTTCAGCTTGAGTGTCTAGGTTGTTTTCATGCACATCAACCTCATTCTGTGATGATGATTCACTTTGACCTGAATTTCAAATTGCCACAACAAAACGGAAGAAAAATTAAAGACTATCAGTAAAAATAGTTCATGCAAGAAAATTATCCATCACGAAATGCTGATATCAGAAATTGCATGAAAGTCATAATTACTGACATCTAACACAGAAATATCATAATTTAAGAATAATCTATCAAATCATTCTAAATCTTATTACCAATTCCCTTACTAGATAACGTTTTAATTTTATAAATCTCAGATATTAAACATATTAATCATTCATTTAATAAGCAATAATAGAATAATATTATAGGAGGGTATAATAACTTCAACATATATAATCTAAACAAATCATTATATTAAGTATATATTTTCTTTTTCTGAATTATAAAATACAAGCATTACCTAAGAAGTGATAAAATACATGCTCAGAACTAAATTTGATTAACAATATTTTCTTTACTGCACACTAGTTATATTACTAAATAGGAGAAGCCTGCATAGAAAACAACTGAAATTTTGATCAGTGCTTAATGGTCTCACCATGCATACAGTCAACTGCATATCATAGAAGCGATTCAAAATTACTCAAACAAGTTACAATATATAAGAAATATGGTTCACCAGTAACTAAAAATGTAACCCTTTCATTCATCAGTAGAGAACATACCAAGGAGGGAAATAACAACATGCACACTTAACATTTACATTGGTTAATTAGAATTAAGCTACAGAAAGGAACAAATAAATTGACAAGGAAACATATGGCAACAGATAGGACAAGGAGTTTCCTTTTTCTACTAAGTTCTTAAAGGGACCTTGAAAGAAAGAGCCATGCATCTAAATGAGGAGAGGAATTAAACAGAAGAAAGAAGAGGTGACAAGTCACTGAGTATGAGTGAAATAATGAGTAATACTAAGGTCACACGAACCAAAAGGAAAAATCCCTCTAGAAAACATCGGGAAACCCATCAAGATTATCAATCAATGGGTCACTTAAGCAGCATTGGGGTTTCGAATAAACTTTTCATCATTAGAATAACAAAACAAAATCTCATTTTTCTTGATTTCCCCTCAAGCAGTAATTTGGACTCATAATCCTTTTCAAACTTTTTGACCTAATTCAAACACCTTGGACCCATTGTTCATAACAATCTTAAAAATACTGTAAAAGGTTTTAAATCAAGTTCTTTTTAAACTAATCACTATTCGTGATGAGAAAGGTCATTTGACTAACTCTTTTCATCTAATTCAAAAGATAATATATGATAAAAATATAATTTTTGGCATCACATCAGTCTTACTGAAAAAACATTTATCTAGCAGACGCAGGTGTGGTTTTCCTTTATTTTATTGGTATTATAATTGCACCACCTACTGTGTATCATTACCCCACCAACTAATATTGATATTTAAAACCAACATTAAGCTTTGAAAGACGTGGCTGGGGGAGATCAGAATTATGACTAGTAACTCGTTCGCAAGGTCATCGATCCCTTCGATGATAGCAGCATACCTCCACGGAGGGTTTAAAGATTCTGAGACACATAAAACTACCACTAGTCTAAGGATAGCAAGTTAAACCACGATTCATCACTACTAATTTAGACTCTGACTAAAACCTGCCCACAGAGTTGATTTTTAGTAATTTCATAGTAAAACAAAGATCCGTGGCTGTGCTGCTATAAATCATTCATTTTACTTTTTTTTCCACATAGGGCAAACAAGCATGGTTTTCTGGGTACAAGGATGAGGTGATGTGGTCCCATGGAAGCTAACCATTATACTTCTTCAAAGTCTATGGAAATTGGATAATTTGATAAGAAGGTGAAGCATAAAGACTAGTTTGGCTTCCAACATCAAGACAAGAAATACCCCTCACACCCTTAGAAGTACACGAGTACTAAGAAAAGATGGAAAAGAAGTGAATTATCTTCTCTCACACTGACACGCTATGTGGGTAGCTCACCAGCACCCACTTTCCCAAACAAGAAATCGTCCATAATTGCTCTACAGTACTGAGAGATTTGTAGGAACAAATAATGAATTAAGGGTAATCACCAAAGTCTGATGAAACTGCTAGGGCTTTGAGCTGACACTCAATTCTTGAGAAAAAAAGCATGGCTTCTTTAAAGGGTTTGGTAAGCTCTTGCTCATACTTAATGAGCATCTCACAATAGGCCTCCATGAACTGGTCCAGGGCTGGATCTTCACCTATAGAACCACTTCCTGTCCTTCCTGATGATGCATTGATGGATTCACATTTGGCACATGACTCCTCTAAGCTAGCCACCACTTCAGGAGGTGCTCCAACCTGTAAGTACTCCACTCATGCCATCAAAACAAGCAAAACATGAAAATAAAAAAAGAATCTCGAAATGAAAAACCACAACAGAAGGTTTGGATCCTCATAAAACCCACGAAAGAGAAATAGATGTTAGTGCAGTTTTAGTTTCCAAGTTAAAGAGTGCATGATCATATATATATATGGACAACTTGTGTAGGGAAGAAAGGGAAAGATGCGTGTACTTATGTGAATATGTAGCAAGTAAGAACAATTTAGAATTCATCACCTTTAGGCAATTGAGGTAAGACGACAAGAGACGAGGAAAAAGAGGATGTGCCATGATTTTATCCCTCACACTGCAAGTGTCGGTGGGGTTGTGGTGGGTGTAGTGATGATCCTGAGCGATGCTGTTGGTAGCGACAGGTACTCTTCTATCACTGCGCATTTGAGCGCCAGAATTGTTACTAAGAGGCAGAGAAAGAAACTTCCTATTAGTTTCCATGTTCATCATGTCCATCTCAGAAAGCTCACTGCAACTGTTCCCTCCAAACCCTATCATAGTTACAAAGTAAGTTGTGTTAAACCCTTGAAAGGAACGAAGACCTCTTTTCGTTTCTCTCTTTGTAAAACCAATCACATGGTACATATATAATGCATTTTTTATTATTTACATACTATGTAATATTAACAGTAATACCACTAGCTGTATCTCTAGCTCTACCTCTTTGGCTTGGATCAGTTGTTCCTAGTCCCCACCTTACTGTTTTCTCAAAAAGAGCACTGCATATAATTGTCCAGAGAGTACTCCCGGAAATGAAGCTAAAAAATCTGAGTCTTTTTTTGTAGAAAACTCCAAAGAACCCAAATGGATAGTCAGTCAGAACAATAGGGATTTTTGGGCTCTTGGCTCTATAGCCTGTAAAAGGTAGTGGAATCAGATTCAGATTCAGAGTCCTCCCTTGGGAATGTGTAGTCTACCTTCCTCCTTCTGTGCATCAACAGTGTTGCTTCTTAGTCTCATTCTCTCTCTCTCCATCTCACACATAAACTCAAACACTACCAGTGCTGTGTGTTAAATGCAGGTGGAGACACAGAGGCTACACACAGGGTTAACGTGTGTCTCTGCAACTTAACTCAGAGTTTTCCTTCCCAATGAAAGATGTATCTGTGTGAAACTCACCCTCTTAGGTCTATGCACTGCCACTGTTTATGCGTACTATATTGTTGGCTATCTCTCACTCACATCATGGAACGGAGGAGAGAGAAAAAGTCATTCACAAAAATTAAATCACAGAATAATGCATCATCTATGCTAATCAAATTAGTAGTACTAAGTACGTACTTATAGCTATGATTCTTAATTAACTTATATCCGTTTCATTTTTAACACGCTTAAGTATTAAAATATTCTTGAAAAGATTAGCAGGATTTCACATAGACATGTGTAAGAACTAAGAAATAACTTTTGCTATCAAAAAGGATTAATCTGTTATTATTAGCATCTTATAACCTTTTAATAAGTACTGTGTAGAACCCTAGCAACAGCAACAGCAAGGGCAAAGAGCTTTACAAATTGGTAATGAAAATAATATAATAAAATAGAGTTTGGTTTGGCTTAAAAAATTGTAGGGGTAGAGGTGGTGGTGTGATTGAAAGGAATCAAACATCAACCGTCCATTCCATGGACATCTATCACCCATGTGATATTCCTTTGGGGAGATATTGGATCTTTTTGATCTATGTAATATCTCTCTCTCACACTCACACAATCACACACAGCATGCAATGATACAACACACAAGCACCACTTTTGCTTTACTATGATGGAATTGGTATATATTAGCTAGCCACTAGGAATAGGATGGTGGGAAAAATGAGAGGAAGACGACACCGTTTTGTAAATTGGAATCCATGCAGAGACACACCTATGTCAGAGGGGTCATGTCAATCTAATCAAATATGGAGGGAGAAAAGTGGGTTGGAAGAGGTAGACATAACAAAAGAAGGCCATGTTATATAAGATGTTCCCCTCTTTGTGGGACACTCCCTCCGTCCCTTCCTTTCACCTCTTCACTGTTGCGTTTCTTGCCTTACCCTACACCAATCATTCACCATTTGACATTTTGTGTTATGCATGCCATTTTCTTTACCATGTAAACCCTTTTCTCACACAATTTACTAATCTCCGTTTCTGAGATTTTTCTCATTGATATTACTATCAAAGTATTGTTTATACTGTCATTTAATTGTAAACTGTCATCTGGGATAACTTAATTAGCTTTTAATTGCTGGAATATATTCTAAACATCATTTTTATCAGTTAATTAACAGTATACAAAATTTTACTGTGACAACACAGATGTAGTACACTTCTTTTTTTCATAAGACAGTCTAACGTTAAGATGGGAATTGCATGCATATATAATGAGATTCTGGTGAGTGAATTTGAGTATATACATTGATTAAATGTTGAAAGTTACCGTTGTTAGAAACTTTTACTGAATTTGAGTGAATTAATTAATTGATTTTAATTTTATATTAAAAACTTATTTAAAAAAATTATTTTTTATACATTATACCTAAAAATTAAATTAAAAGAGTTTGTGAAATCATATATTAGTTTTTAGATTTAACGCTTGTTTGGTGCAATTGAAATAGATTAGGAAGGCCCAATAGAGAACAAATCCGTGAAAAAAAAAATGAAAAATAAGTGTGTTTGTTAGAAGAAAGAAAAAGGGAGAAATAAATAAATAAATAAATAAATAAATATATATATATATATATATATATGTATATATAAATTATTATTTTTTATTTCCCGAAAAAAATATTATGGAAAACCAATCTCATATTTTACTCTGTTTACTTTTTAAAAATAATTGCGTTTTCTCCATTTTCATTGCAAATCTACATATTGTTTTCATCCTTAGCCAGCACACATCATAAATGTATCTTTTAAACATCCACCGTCATGAATATAGGGCGTGAAAAAAGTGAAATAGAATATGTTTTCTTGTAATATTTAAATAATAATACTAATAATATACAAAGATCCATTTCTGTCAACGTAACTTAAACAAATAATTTCATGAGTTGATAATTTTCAATTGGTTAATTTTATTTGGAAACTCATGATTGCATCGAAATAGTTAATGTTAATTCATGTTTTAAATTATATTTCAGTTAATTAATGTTTCTATTACATGAAAAATTTATTTATTTGACGTTATCAATAAACTTTTTAGAGTGTCTAGAGACTAATTTCTCAAAAGGTACAGAGAAAAGTAAAATAAATAAGAAATGTCAAAAACTAAAATTACTCGACGTACAAGTTTAATAAATAGTCCAAAAAATTATATATAAAAGTTATTTATTATTATTTTTCTATTTAGAAACATATATGGAGAATTTTCTCCCCCCACAACGTTTTTTATATGCTAACATTTTGGTAAACGTTAACTTTCACCTTTTAGTATATTATTTTTACTTTTATTTTACCCTTGACTTACGTATTCAATTTCTTTTCAACCAGGCTTTTCTTATGATAGAATTATTATAGTTTTTGGCTTATTTTCTTTCTAAGGTATTCTTTTTATTTTACATACGGTAGAGTTTTGTTACTTTTCATTATTTTATTCAATAATATATTATTAATAAAAAAATATTTTTAATAATTTTTTAATGTTTGTATATTATATTTTTATTTAATCATTATAAATTTACAATATTTATTTTGTTACAAAAATGAAAAAAAATTAATGATAGGTTATTATGAAGTTATAATTCATTCATATTAAGTAGTAACAAATTAACTTGAATGTATTTTTTATATTAATTACAAACAAAGTACATCTTATATTAGTTAAAATTATAATCGACATATAAATTTTTTATAGGATATTTATTTTCGTGCTTAATCATTTTCACTATTTTATATTTTTTTTACTTTACAATATTGCACATTCTTTTCTCTACTGTACAACATTCCACCGCCTATTTATAGAAAATAGTTTTCTATATTAATTATAGACACAGTCGACATAAACTTTCTATATCGATTAGTGTTATAATCAACATAAAAACTTAGTTTTATAGTATAAGTTTCCAAGTTTCCAGTGATTGCATTCAAACATCACTTATTGTATCATTGATTTTAATTAACAAGCAAGGTTTAGATTTTGTACATTATGTTTATATTATTTTTTTAACCAAAATAAAAAGTATTAGTTTCTAATGTTAATATTTTATATTTACAATATTTTAACCATTACACTAATTAACCAAAAATAAAGCTATAGTTTATTTTATATATGATATAAAGAGCTATTTTTATAAATTTACATTTGTCAAGTGTTTTGACTAAAAACAATTTGAAAAAAAAAATAGTTAACTTATCAGTTTACTTTAATTAATCACTCGAACATCCTTTGCACATCAGATTAGCAAAGACAAATAGTTTAAATGTTCACAATATTACTTAACCTGCCCACAAAACAAAGCAAAACCATGCAATGGCATGTGGTCCACAGAATCAGCAGAATCAAAGGTGAATTTATCTACAAAATATGATAATCATGTCAACTTCTTCCAACAAATCTGATTCTATAATTCCTTCCAACACATACATAGATTGGATATCCTTATACGTTTCATAAGTGCTTTTGAGCTTACTGTTACTAACGTAGGATTTGCTAGCCACATACCATAAAGTGCCTTCTTCCACTGCTACCCTGTCATTCACAAATTAAGTCTTAACAAAAATTTCAGATATTCATATTTTTTCCGAATAGATTATCACATGCAAGATTGTTTATGTCTATCTGAGATTATAACATTCGAGAATTTAATGTAAAAAGAGAGCATATGTTAAATATAAATTAAAGAATGTCTTTAAAAAAAAAATCCATTCGACTGATGGGTTTTATTTGCTCAATAAAAGTTTCTACTCTTAAAAATGTAAAAAGAAAACTCTAAATAAAAAAGAAATATTTACTTATTCTGATACTCATCGAACTTTGAAGAAAAATTAGTTTTTGTATTGGACGGTTGATAGTTTCCGATAATAATAAAATGTTAACAAAATAATATAATCAGTAGTTAGTTCTTAAAAATTAATACCAAAGAATAAGATTTCGAAGATGGTGACATGGGAATATAATCTTTCACAACTGTTTTATCTTATTCATACTAAAACTTCTATAAATAACAACTAACGTTATCATTTAAGCATTATTTTTTCACATAACATTATTCTTCTGAATATTTATCAACTTTAACAGTTAATTCTATTTATGCCTTTTTTACAAACTATGAATATTCTTTATAAAAATCAATCTTATCTGAATCGGTAGCTTTTTTTATAACTACAAATATCTCTGTAATTTTTTGAAACAAGTATCTATTTGAATAAGCAGAGGTTTTAAATAGTATAATTTAACCTCTAAGAATGTTGTAAAGAAGAATAACCTTACCTTGTTCGTGGCACACTTAGAATGATTCATGATCTGGAAACTTGTTAAATTAAAAGTGAAATAAAAAAAATATCAAAGTTAAGTAAACATATTCATATAGTTTTAATCATGTCGTTATTTGTTATCACTTTTACCAACATCTGTTTGTGGGGCTTTTGGTTTGATCTGATTTTTCGAATCACTTTTCAGAGAAAAAAAACAAAAGCTGATTATGCGTTTTCTGGGTTCTCTTCAGCTTCAACCTTGGACCTTGCTATTGGGACCCCCTCACCACTATTTCGACTCATCAACGTTTTGCTTCTTACTACAAACATATTAAAATATTCAAAGTTTTAAGGTTAGTTAGTTTTCTTACATTTATCATACACTACTTTTCATTCATTTATTAGAGAGTAATTTATATTTAAAATTTGTTAATTTCAACTTTTATATTTTTTTCTTTTATGTTTAAACTCTTTTTTTATGATTCTGAATTGATTATAATTTCTAATTAGTTGACTGTTTTTAAAAATAAATTATGTGAAATTAGTGCCCAAAAATATCATATATATATATATATATATATATATATATATATATATATATATATATTTATATTAAACGAATTTCTTTTGAGGGGACGTAATAAAAAAATTGAACTTAATCAAGATTTTAAAAACGGTCCATGATCATAATTTTCATCATATTATCATTTTTTATTAAGTGTAATTATAGTTGTATCAATTATATTTGTTTACAATACATATTTATAATATTAAAAAATGTAAGAAAATATGCAATTTTAACCACATACACAATCTAAAACATTGAAATAAATTATTAAGTGTAATCATTTAATTTATTATGTGATAAGTATAATTATTTAAAACGTTATATGAATATATATGTATACATGATTAATACTAATTTTTGGTTAGATAATGTCAGTTTAATTTTTATTTACCAATTATAAAAAAAAATATTAGATATAATTTCCATGCCTATTATTTATAAGATAAATTTATCACACATGACAATTTTTATTACATAATAGTGTAAAAAATATTTGTATCATCAATATATATATATATATATATATATATATATATATATATATATATATATATTATTTTTTTTAAAGAATATTTTTTTAAGAAATAAAAAAAAAGTATATATTTTTTGT
>Ga0099824_1000418_pt1 | contig 49198 bp, 21 predicted proteins | sample SiratrowhiteBW_FD_76837 | JGI IMG/M metagenome (GOLD analysis project Ga0099824, IMG submission 76837) | Root nodule microbial communities of legume samples collected from California, USA - Siratro white BW | ecosystem: Host-associated > Plants > Roots > Nodule | place: USA: California... | reverse complement strand
ATTAAAATATTTTTTATATATATATAAAAAATATATTAGTGATATTTATATATTATATATATATATATAATATTTTATATTTTATATATATATATATATATATATATATATATATATATATATATATATTGATATATGATTGTTGAGAAATTGAGTGTGTTAGTATGTTGAATTTTTGAACGATGGCGGGGTAAGTAAAAGAATAGTTCTTTTGTAATTGTTATAATTAATATAAATATTATTTGCAAAATATGCTCAATATGATCATTAGACTACCTTCATATGTAACAAGTCTTTGTTACATGTATAACTCAATATTACTCAAACATCAACATAAACTATGTTCAAACAATAGACAATATTCAAATCATAACCTGTGACTTAAATAAGAAAGATGTCAACATATTTTATTATCTGAATGAATCAAGTGAGAAGTCATTGAGATATTAATGAGTGGCTTATATGAGATTTTACAGAATGTGAGACCACTAAATTATATGTATAAGCTCAAACATCAATATTTAAATATAATTTAAAATTTGAAAAGAAACCAAGTCATCCATATTAAATAAAAAAATGTTTTACAAAAATCATTTAAATTAATTTTGAAAATTCATGTTAGTGAATGGGGAAGAAATTGTGCAAATAAGTGAAGAAATAAAAAACAAAAATAAAAACTGATTCTAAAGACTAGTTAAAAAAATGAAGGATTAAAAGAAATACACAAACAAATGTAAATATGAAAAACGAGCGAGAAAATAAGTGAAACCAAGAAAATTGATGGAAAAAATATTTAAAACGACTAAGAAAAATAGACAGAAAAAAAAAGGATGCAAAATAACTAAAAAGTATAAACGGGTAGAAAATTATATAAATAGCAGAAAACTGAGCGTGTTGTTATCTTTTTGGTTACGATGTGTATAGAATACAAATAATGGCTTTTCATCCTTATCATAACTGAAAAAAAAAAAAAAAGACATAACAAAATTAAATTTTTTTAGTTTGCAAATATTAATTTCAATTTATAAAATTTTATTTAATAAAACTTCGTTCATGTTAAAAATCTTGCATCCAAGAATGTAAAAAAGAGAAGAAAAAGAACATAACCGTTCCTGTTTAAAAGCATCACTGTTTGACATTTCTACATGCTATAAATAGTTCTTTCACTTTCACTTTCTCTGAATCCGTGGCATAGCTCTTCTTCAACTTCACTCGCGCAATCTCTGTAACTGTAAGTCATTATCTGTTATAACTTTAATTGATTCTTTTGTTCTTTTCATATTTATTCCAATGTGTTCCAACATTATTGCAGAACTAGGTTTGATATATAACAAAACAACAAGGTTTTCTTTTGATTCTTTGAGGTTGGAGGTTTAATCGTTTGCCCCCAATTTTCTTTCCCGTGATGCAATTTCAGATGAAAATAATTTAAGATAAGTTTCAAGTAGGGAATAAGATTACCCATCTTTTGACCCAATCAATCAAATGTTAGTGGCATAAACTGCAGGAACCATTATTCACTGATCCAAATTGCATTACAACGAAAGTTTAAGGCTAAAACATATCTATTTTATGTGAATTCCTTCTCATTCGGCACTTGATGAATTTATCTTATCAATTTGTTCTTGGATTTGTTTATTTTTTGCCGCGGTTGATGATTCAAGGTAATTTAGTTTTACCATCAGAAATTCTGATGTCTCGAGAGAGCATTTTTCAACTTGAACTGAAATTTTGAGAATTTGGATTTGTGTCAAATAATATATTCGTATCATGCACTGTAGTGTATTGGGGAAGTGTAGAGGAAACCCAAGCGATAACAGATTGTTTGTTTATTTTTCTCACAATTTTAGGATGTGCGGCCTTGAGAAGGTATTGCATATTGTTACCTAAACTAGGCCATGAAATAGCACAAGTATTAGCTCTCTGTGTGCGTCCCCTTTTCTTTTCCTTTGAAAATAATTGTTGGTGATAATTTAGCTTTGACATGCCCTAATTTGTTTTTCATCAGGCTAGCTTTTATTTTGGGATGAAGAAATCACAAACAGAGAAATCAAGAACAGATAAGAAGGTTCTCAGCTACAATGATGTGGTGCTTTGGCAATCCGATCTTGACATCCTCAGTGGTCCACATTATTTGAATGATCGGATTATTGACTTTTATTTCAGCTATGTTTCTTCATGCTATTCCTATAATGATATACTACTGGTTCCACCATCCATTGCATTTTGGATAATGCAATGCCCTATGGCTGACTCTCTTGGTGATTTCATAGAACCCCTTCATTTCCCTGATAAGGCACTGGTTGTATTCCCCGTCAATGACAATGATGATGTTGACATAGCTGAAGGTGGTTCTCATTGGAGCTTAGTTGCATATTACCGCAATGCTAATGTGTTTGTTCACCATGATAGTTGCAGAGGCCTGAATGCAGCACCAGCCAAGAAACTCTATAAATCTGTTGCTGGATACATGGGATCAGCTTCTGAGCCTAGCTTTCTGGAATGCACTAATTCACCCATGCAAGATAATGGTTATGACTGTGGTTTATATGTGACAGCCACAACAAAAGTTATATGCAACTGGTATGCAAATCATAAAAATCATAAAAATACAGATACGAATGATCTGTGGTTTTCTGCTGTGAAGGAACGAGTTACTCCATCTGCTGTTGCCAACATGCGAGGCGAGATCATGGCCTTGATAATGGATCTAATGGAAAGACGTTGAGAATAGCATGTTCCAGATTAAAATCTGTCTTCTTTCTTACTCGGAGTCTTGAATTTAGGTTTGAGCTTCCTCTATATCTTGATTGAGAAGTGTGAAGTCTGATTGAACCACAAGTTTGAACTTGATTGGTGAGGCCACTATGGTTCACTGTATGTTTAGATTTACGTCCATAGAGAATGGATGCACATCAAGTTGAAGCAACTAAGTGTAGCTTTTAATCAATCTCTTTTTGACGTGAATTTGCTGCTATACGTGCATCTTGATTATCTTGAATGCTATTCCAAACATTGTTGAGTCTATTTGAGCCATTGACTACCCAGGCGCTGCTGAAGCAAATGGGTGTTGTTTGGGTGGGGGGTAAATACAAAGATGACCATGCATATGGGTCATTTATATTGAAACCAGAGTAAATTGTTCTCGGCTCATTTCCCATTACACCTTCAACCTCGTTACACCTTTTTTCTCCGATACGATGTAATTGAAAAGTTGGTGATCGTGATATGTCTCTATGAGTATAATATCAGCATTCAACATCAGTTAGACCATTATCATTATGAGTCATCACATAAGTTCTTAATTTACTTTTTATGAGAATCAATTTTAAGACTTTTTTACAATTTTCACTTCAATGTAAGAATTATTAGATTCACACATTTAATAATTTTGTATTTTGTTGATGGTAGAAAAATATGTTTTGTGACAGGAAAATATTATTATTCATATAAACTAACCTATTAAAGTTTATGTTAGGTCATTATAATCTAATGAGAAGTTTTAAACCTTTAATCTTAAATAAGAAAATCAATTGAAAATTACTTAATTTGATTGATTTTATGTTATTAATTATTTACTAATAAGTAATATGTCATATTAACATTCAATATTGGTTATTAATTAGATAAGTTGATAATCATTTAATTATTTATCAAACCATATTTTTCATATTATTTACCTACAATTTCTTATCTATGATGAGAAAAGTAATAGTTTTTTAAGAAAATAAATACATATTTTACATCTGTAAATGTAAATTAACATAGTAAAATTTTAAATTTGATTGGAAAATAGTACCTATGTACTGTACGAAAATTGCCTTTTTTATCTATAGGACAATCTTAATGTGTCCAGAAGTATATCACACTGAGGCAGAACATGTGCAAGCATCACAGGGAGAATTAGAAAAGGAAAAAAATATTTTAACTAATTTAAAATGTTAAAAATTTTAAGAAGCTTATACATTTGATACAATTTTCTGTTCATATCTAGTATGAAGCAGTCTAAGCTCTGTAGATCCATTAACATGGATTGACCACTGGAAGTAACACATCGCTCGCACGCAACAGCAATCCTATTCGGCAGTCCTGCATACAGCAAAAGCGTACAAAATTAATTAAATAAAAGCTACAGAATGAAATGGCCATCATAAGCGATACATTTGAGTCCACATACATGCTAAAACCAATTAAATATCCAGATTTTATTCCCAACAAAAGCAATACTCTATTGGCAACAACACGTCACTCATGCAATTTTAATAATGACAAACATCTATCAGCAAAACAGCATTATTATTTACAATGGATATCTTTTCTTTTTCTAGGAAGACGGAGGATGCAGAGTTACTAGGGAACCATGAGAATTGATTAAGTTCATGCATGCCATTTTAAACTGCAAAGATTAGTTGTTCGGAGCAATGGTGAATAAAGCTCCGCGCAGTTTGCAATAACAATCAAGGTATACCAAAGTTTCAAAATTGGAGGTCATTTACATTCAGTAAACTAACTAAGCTAATCTCCTAGAAAATTATTCAGATAAATGGCACTCACCTCTTTTGGAGATTATTCACGTCGAGCTAGTGTCCACTGGATAGCTCCCTAGCACTCGCAAGAATGTAGCAAACTCCTGTTATGTGTATCGGTTTTAGAATGCATACTCACCAGTAATACTTTCAAAATGCTTTAAAGGATTAAATTAAAGCGCACCTTTAGATGCCTTAGGGCATTTTGTGCATTCTGATCAGCCATTGATGCTTCAAAATCAACATAGAAAAGATAATCAAAGTACCTGTATAAGATAAGAACTATGGTCATAACAACAATCGTTAACAATATAACCCTTTTTTTAAGATAACACTAAAAATGATTTCAAGTTTTTAACTATAGTTTAAATGATGAATGTTTCAGATTTCAGAAAAAGATAGCTATGACTTTCAGTAATTATACTTGGAATTGCTGCTATCATCTGATGATCGTAGAGGTTGGTTTCGCAGAGGACGGCTTTCAATCTGTTCGAAAAACAAATGAATTACATAACTAGAAAGGCCTAAAAAGCATGCTTGCTAACTTCCTAAAAAGATATAACAGGTGATGCCAAGAATGACGACAAACCTTTGTAAGGTTAACCTGGCGCAAAGCAAAGACAGCAAGGGCCTTGAAAAGAACCCCAGGACCCTCTTCTAAAGAAAAAACTATGCTTGTCTGACAAATCAATAGCAATATTTAATATTGATTATAAGCATAAAAACCAATCAATGTAGGAATAGTTCCTTCTATTTATTCTGAGTACCTTAAATGGCCTATCAGTTCCTGGAATTATAGGTTCTCGTGCTAACATTAAAAATCGAGTGACATTATCACTATCATCCTGCAAACACAAACCTATTAGCAATCAAATCTACCGAAATCAGAACTTCCAACTACAGGTTAGAACATTGATGCCATTAACCCAGACCTGGATATCTTCAACAAGTACATTCAAGCCATATATCTTTGCAGCAGAAGAACTAGCAACTGCTCCTGCGTCTTGTAGTCCAAGCAAGGCAACATGCTACAATTTGTAACTACGTTAGGATTAGTGATACTGAAAAACAAGTCGGCAATAGCAATACAAATTGAATCTCAATCCAATACGCCAAGGTGCAACGTCTAGTCATGTCTTCAGAAGATGACAAGAATATGCCAAAATTCTCATCTGATTATATGTGACCAAGGATGACCTACTTATAACTAAAGCCTCTGTTTGGGATGGTTGCAAGTTTTTAGTTTAAAATGCAAATTTAAAAACAAAAGATCTTCAGATAAAATAAAGTTTAATTGGTTTTTCACTTGATTTTAAATCACTTTTTTTTTCCTTAGTTTTCAAAACAATACAAACACGTTTTCTTTTACTTCTCCCTTTTAATTCTATGTTGCTCCCTTACACAATAACCTAAGAATATCACACCATGATATCACTGATTCTGCATTTCGCCAAAGTCTTTTTTCAGTGAATTCGTTGGGGAAAAGGTTCTACATGTTTGGACAGGGTCTAAATACACAAAATGCTCTCAAATCTAAAGGAAAGAAGCATGTTTCCTAGCAAAGTGGGAAGGGTTCCAATGATGCCACACTCATTGTAGTACAAATGTTTAAGCATAACCATTGATCAACAGAAACACCATAAATTATGTCAGCTACATAGCTTTTATTAGAAAATATGATAAATATCTTATAGTGTCATTTTTGTATCTTATATGGTAGAGTATCTTAGATGATCTCTTAGAATGTGTCCGGTAAGATCAATAAGCTAGCTACTAGCTTATAAGCTAGTTTGGCCGACTAAGTGTTTGGAAGTACCTCAAAATAGCTTACTTTAGGAGTTTCTTTTAAGCTATTCCAGCTACCTTCTAGCTTGCAGCTTATTTAATTTTCTTCCACTACTCCCTTATATCTTAATACATTTCCTTATTACCCTTACTTTCGTTATACCTATTATCACTTATTCCAATCTCATAGACAAAATTAATTATTGTACTATTTTTAGTATTTGTAGGGTTACTTTTAAATTTTTTATGCAGATCAAATTAAAAAAGATTCAACATTACAAAATAAAGTAATAAATGTTTTAACATGATGATATGTGAAAATTATACAAAATAAAAATTATAGAAAGAAGTTCGATGTAACAGTAATTAAATTCAAAAAATAAAAAATTTCAAATTTTGAAAAATAAATATAAATAAATTTTATTAATACTCATTTGATAATCTCATTTAAACAAAACGACTTGTTCAAAAAAAGGCATATACAACTTTCTAAAAACAAGTAGAAATGCTAAAAAGTTTAATAAGAATTTATTTATTTAAAAAAGTCAAATTATAATTACATAATAATATATTTTTGTTTAGAAACACAAATTTCATGTGTATAATAAAACTCATGTAGTTATATATAACTTTTATGTCATTTTATATTTACCAACTAGTTTATCAGCTAGTTTACCAAACACTTCTAATCCTATAAGTTAGCTAATCAACTCGAACATATAAGCCAAGAGCATATCATATACCAACTACCAGCTAGCTTATCAGCTTGTTTTGCCAACCAGACTCTTAGAATTTATTCTTATTTTATATCTTGTGATTTGTTTACTTATATATTTAGTATCTTTGAAATTATAGAGATATTTGATTCGAATTTGATTTATATGAATATCATATCAAGAATATATGAATAAATCCTTAAATTATTTGTATTCTTGCCATTGATATCAATCTGGTGTAGTCCAGACTCGTGGTTTCAATGTCCCTTGAAGGTATTTTTTTGTCTTTCAGCACCTTTCAATAATTCTACACATACCTTAGCAGCACCAGCCGTATCATCAACTGCTTCTCGCACTAATCCCAATTTTGTCAGTGTGTTCTCACATTGCGCAAGAGCCTGAAAAAGTGTCAGTCTGGGACATTGTTTGTGATTCAGAGAAGGTGAGGCTTAAAATGTCAGAATCACACCTGTGGATGACTTAGAACCCGGTTCAAATCCTCAAGTTTAACACCATGGTTGGCCATCAAACAGTGACGGACAGCATATTTTACTTCTCCTACTATATGTAAACTATGCCGGAGTAAAAGGTCATAATTTCTGTGGATACTCCCTCCTAAAGAATTCTCAATTGGCAAAACTGCTCTGTCCACAAGCCACCTTTCAACAGCCTAAAACAGAAAACCAAAATATGAGAGAAACAAAGAGATAAGACCTCTTGGAAAATGTATATACAAAAAGGTGACCACGATAAGAAAACAACAATAAGAATATAAGACTAAGAGCTAAGAACTGGAATGTTTGATTTTGAATTTTAAGTGGTTCAAGCAGTGATGGAAAACAATAAGAGATAAAGTTGTCTGGACAAAAGCTATACAAGATTAAGATGAATTCCATGAAGAAAACAGGGGAAACCAGCAAAGAAACATAACAAAGAGATAACGGATCAAAAGGAAAGGGTAACAATACTTTACATCAAAAGTGGTTTCAAATTGTTCACACGGCACAGCTTCACAATTTGGGTAGGCCTTATGTGCTGCTGATTCACTATAAGCACCTTGAACACCCTGAAAATGCAGCATTTAGCTATATGAAATCATAAACAATGGGTGTTAGACAATTACAATGCACCGATTTACACCGTCATTCAGTCATAAATTACCACATACAATACGATTGTCGACTCCTACGATAACTACATTAAGAAACGTACCTAACAAACTCTATACACAATTTGCTCATGTCACTCATTCAATTGATGAAAGAAAAGAAAAAAAAATGTGCGTATAAAGTAATTCATGCATGAGCACTGCCACTGCTAGTAAAAAACCTCGAGAAAGTAGTGTCAATTAATTGTTCCAAAACACGATCCGCTGTCTATTTTATTCGATGATTGTGCTTATACACAGTGAATTATGCAAGAATTGCTTGTTCGTGTACACAGACAAAAAATTCGATTCCACTAATAATCATGCAATACGAAAAGCAAGCAAAGACCTGATATGCCACACGAAGGCCTGAACCGTCGGAAACTGAAGCAGATAAAGGCCCTGAAAATTGAATCGCGAAAATCGTGAGATAGTAATAGCTACGAGAAAAACAGAAAAAAGGAAGAAGAGAAAGCATGGAATAGAATATAAATAGGTACGTGGAAGAACGATCGGATCGCGGGAAACGACGCCGTTGGGGCTGGTTCGCAATTCGACTGAGTGAGGTTTATCGGCGAGATCGTTCTTCTGCTGTTTCCCCTCGTGCAGAGAAGCGCGAATGCTGAGGTTAGGGTACCGTTTCGGGTGAAACGTGAGGTTGAGGAACAGCACGGTGTCTGACGGCGGACATTGGCGGTGGAGATAGGCCGGAGGGTGGGCAACGATTCGCGACACTGCCATCGAGACACAGTAAGAGACAGCTTTTGGAGCTTTGTTTGAGAACCCCACTCCAGAGTTAAGTAAGAATGTTTGGTGAAAACGTTGCATTTATTTATATTTATCTTTTAATAAATATTAATATTAAGAATATTTATTATCCTTTAATAAATATTAATATTACAATTATTTATTTTTTAGTTTGCAAGTAATCAAGTTCACAAAACTGTGTTCGAAGTCACTGCATGTAGTAGAAGAGGGGAAAGCGAAGTCTTGTGGTGTACATTTTAGAAAAAGATTGTATAAAATCAGTTTAAGTGATAAGGACATTTGAGAAATTTTTGTAAATTTTTATTCTATTAATAGAATTACTGTGTACAAATTATCATTTTAAGCTTTATTAAAAATGTATTCATAAAGATTGCTAATAAAATAGGATAACATCAGAAGCAAATACTTTATATTTCCGTTAATAATAAAGGATTATTTATGACCACTTTAAAAAAAATTATTACATTCTAAATTATCTTTAACTGTATTTATCATGACTTAAATTTAATTATAAAAGTATTCTAAATAATATTTTTGATTTATGAGTCAAGAAAAAAAATCTACATATTACTTTCATTTACTCGTGATTTTGTATAACAACGTTTAATTAACAGTGTTTCAACAAATCCAAACCTTGTTTCTGTGAATTTGGATACTGGCTTTTCTATATCTGTGGGCGAGTTCAATGGTTGATTAAGTGGTTAACCAAACCGGAATTATTAATGATATAATTTTTAAGATAGTTATTATAAAAATTAATAAATTTAGAAGAAAAAAAAAAGTATAGTCAATGTGTTTTTATGCTAAATTTGATTTAGGCTCTCTAGTTTCAAACTGATAAATAGTTCTCCAATTTTTTAAAAAAAAAAAAATGAATTTACTTCTTTTTAAAACTTTATGATGATAAAAAAAAAGATAAAATTACATGCTTTCAAAAGTTGAAGAAGTAATTTATTTATTTAAAAATACAAAGACAAAAAAAAATACAGAAATAAAAATATACTTTTTCCTATAAACTTATTATATTTGTGTTTATTGTGATTGAATGAGATTTGTAAAGCTTGCATCATGGACGCATCATCTATTTTTTGTGCACAATTCTGATGAAAGTTATTATATAATGATTTAAGCTGTTTTTTTTTCATTTGCGAATATTTTAAAAGTTAAGAGTGTGCTTGTTTGAAAAAAAAAAATTTATCAGACTGTGAACTTGCAAATGTAATATTTTCATTTTTATTTTCATTTTTGTTGAGTTTTAAAAGCATATTTCTTCTTAGTTATTGTTATGAAAAAAGAAATTATACCATGATTTGGTAAATTTTAAGCCGTGTGTGATCACTATAAACGTGGTGTGATGGAAACCATTAACTCAGGTTATGATTACTCACGTGGTCTGTTGGAAACCAACTGCTCCCCTGTTGTAATACTTTTAATATTGTGTATTATTAATTTATTGGAAGCAATGAGCTTAATTAAATTATTTGTACTTTTTGGGAAATAATTAGCGAACTATAAATTTTCTCCTTACCCTCAAAATTTATACTATTTTTTTTTTTTTTAAACTGTGTTTTTAGTTTTGCGGTGAAAATAAAAGTATAATTAAATGGTACAGTGAGTTTTGGATTTTGATTACCTTCCAATTTGTAATTTTCAAACATTTTTTAGGTCTTTCAATTAGTTTCTGTTGGGTATTAGATTATGAGAAATTGGTTTATAATCTATTTTCCTTCCAAGTGTATTAAAGTATTGAAACGTTTTATTGTATTCTTGAGTCAGTTTTTCTTTTCACTTTAGACAGGATAGATTGATTATTAATTATCTTGAAATAGATAAATCTTCAATAGACATGTTTGGAAATACACTTCAATATATGGGGATTGAAGAACTTTTTAGATTTCACATTTGCTAATAATAATGTTAAGGAAAGCCAATGTACATATTAGAAAGATAATTTTAACAAATAGTAATGTCATGAAATAATGTATGAGAACTTAATTATGAAACCTTTTTCAAAAGGACATGAAGAGAATAGTTATATTTTCTAGGAAATGAAATAAGTTGTTTCTAACATGCCTATTCAAGTAAAAAATGCTAAAATCTAATAAAATATTTGTAAAAATGCTAAAATGTAGCCAAAAAAATTTAAATTTTTATAAGAATATCATTTTTTATAATATTATTAAAAATATAATACCATTCCATGAAATAAATTTTCATTTTTATTTATGATATTTGCCACCAATTAAAGTCGTTGAAAACACAATAGTATTTCATGGAAAAAGAAAATTCTCATTAAGCTTTTGTCAGTGTTGACAGATTTCAGAGGGTGACGAAATTAATATAAGTAACAAGACGGATGAGAAAAATATATTTTTTTTTAAATTAACTAAAATAATTTTTTTTTCAACTTTTTTTCTGATCAAGTATCTTTAATTTATATTTTAGTTCTCGTTTATTTATATTCTTTTGACTAAATTTCATACAAAGTATTTTTTTAATCTTTACTATACTAATAATTCACATTAATGACCCATATTCCACTAAAGATAATATTATTTAAGGAGAATATCAATTATTCACAAAAACCCACCTTCAAGGTTATTGCATATAGAAAGATATTTTTTTATTAATAATTACTTGTCTTTAAGTAGTACAAGGAATATTATATCTGTATATAATTGGATAAAGTATTAAAAGTCTACAAGTAGGTTATTGGATGTGTATTCATTATTTCATTTGAGATGGTATTTCTTTAAAATCATATCATCTTTGTAGCTTTAAAGTTTGAAGTTATTTCTTTTATAAATAGAATATAATTTGAAGGAGATAGCAATGCAAAGATTAAGATAAGTTGATAAGATTATTGATGAAGTATTTTGTTTTCTACTATTGAATTAATTCCTTTTTTTTATCTTCTAATATTTTGCTCAAAAGAAAACTTGTCGGTGTAGAGATTGATAAATTTAAGTTTACTATGAGTTTAGTTTGAAAAATAGAACATGTAATTTAAACATACGCTAATAATTACCACCAATTAACAAAATATTGCTGAAAATTAATAACTAATTTTGATTTTAAGAATTTTCTAAAAAAAAGTTAAGTTGGATAATATCATTTTTTAAAATGTAGACAGGAAAAACTTCATTGTTCTAGTTGATCTTATTCAACTTGATTCTAAATAGGGCACTTTCCCAAAAAAACATGGTAATTGCCCTTTTTTAAGATATATACTAGTTTCTTTATGAACTTTTTATTCTTAATGTTTCTTCCCCCTCTTTTTAAGTTTTAAAGAAATAAATAAATAAATAAAACACTCGGGGCAATGAATAACTGAGAATATTGGACCCATTAATCTTCTTCTGAACAAGAAAAAGCCCATAAGTTTCCAACACGAAAGCCCACGAAGTACCAGATGCGAAATTTCTTTTTGCACTTCCATAATTTCATTCTGTATCTCCATATGAAATTTTCCGCTTTATCATTTTTGTTTATGAAAAAGTCTTTCAAATTTTATAATTTAAAGTCATTTTTAATAAAATAATTTAGATTATATAATTTAAAAAATAAAAATAATTTTTAAACTTGTAATTTGAATATCTTTTGACTTTCGAATTATATAATTATATGAAAGTCATTTTTTTTATAAAAAAAGCGTTTCGAGTTTGAAAGTTATTTTTTCATAAAGAAAATTTTTAAATTTTAAGTTTTTATTTCCAAATTACTGAAAGTTTTTCTATAAGAAAAATATTTTCATATTATACAATACAGAAGTATATTCTAAATTATATAATCTAAAATATTTTATTTTTTAAATTCATCAATTACACGAAACATATAAATAATGAAGGTAACAAGAGAACAATTTGATTTTTTTTAACAACTCCATGAGAACAATTTGTATATTTATACTTAGTTTTATTCTATTATGTAGGTATTTTTAAACAATAATTTATTTTATACACAAGCATTCATAGTTTATATAAAGGAGCATAATTAATTTTAAATAACTCATCTTTATTTTTAATTTAAATGGCACACTTAAAAACCTCAATTGAAGATTTGTTTAGGAAACGGTTGTTAATGATATGATTCACGTTTAAATTCTATAGCTGTGATGTCCAAATACAATGAGTGCAAGCGTGAACGAGAACCAGCTGAAACGTGATCATAATTAGAATATCGTATCATATGATAATCATAATTATCTTTTTTAATGTTTTAGAAAATGACAGAAGAAACAAAGTGGAGCATTGAGAAAAATAAAGATACGTGTATGTTTTGTATACATTTGAATGGACATTCAGTGATAAAAAACTATTGCCAAAGGGACAACATAAGCATGCTCAGGTCACAAAATTTGAACTGTGCCACCAACTAAACAAAGCACCCCATTACAAACAAAAATTGCTACACAACAAATAAACAGCACCTTGGACCGACAGATATATGCAATGTTCATTTTTATAATAGAGACCCTTCACCTATAATAATAATAATAATAATAATAATAATTTTTTGTTTGTATCAATAATCCAATTTTATAGTATAACATGAGGAACTATTGGTGCATGTAATTCTTGGATTTGCGGCTTTAATAACTACAAAAAGGGATTAGGAAAGAATACTTAATGATGAAGAGTTGTCCTTTTTGGCTTCATTCCTTAACCCTCTCCACTTCTACTATCCATAACCAAATTTTGTGCCATGTGACTGAGAAACCATATATATATTGTGAGACTGGTTTCACCTACTCGAAATATCTCATTATACCTTGTTGAAGATACCTATCAAAAATATTTTCATAATCTAGTTAATAACTGTTTAAGTAAAACTTAGAAAGGTAATAATTTTACCTGTAGGGTATTTTTTTCATTATTTATAAAAATGATAAACTTCCATGACATTGAGTTAGTGTAGGACAGTGTTCATTGAAATATATACTTATAAGTTCTTTTAATCATGGTGACTTATATTAATCACAATGACATTCCTACTTAAAGTTCTTCATAACAAACTCCACATAAATAACTAATTGAACTTAGAGTACAAATATTGTAAAGTAAAATCTTAAAATCAATTTATAGGGATAGTTTTAAGGGGTTAAAAAAAATTGTTGAAAAGAACAAAAACGATTTAATTTTTTGATATAGTATTTTTTAAATGTTTAAAATTCATATTAATGGTGATATTAGCAAATTTGACCCTTAAAATTGCATGAAACAGTTCCAGCTTCAGTTTGCAAACTGGTTGCAAGAGAAGATTTTATTATTATTTAATATTAATCAAATTGAAGAAATCCAATTTGAAACATGAAAAACGTAATTTAAATTGACCGAATGATAAGCTGAAATCTGAAAAGGAGGAGATTCATAGAACTGGAAGAAAAAAGGCGGAATCCATTGAATTCGCAGCATCACCATTACCATTTGCCATATGGAGAATGTTTGTTAGGAAGAAATAAAAGGCATTTTTAATAATCATTTCTTACGATAATTTATTAAATTATTTGTTGTCCTTTCAAAATATCTCATTAATTTAATATTTTTAAATTTGATTTTGTTTTAATAACAGTAAGAATAAACTTGAAAAGAAACTCAGAAGTTTATATTATTTTTATTTAATCATGTTTTATCATATAGTGGTGTAAACTCTTAAGGGATGTGTGATTGTGATTTTTGGAGGTGTTCAAATCTCGTAAAAGTATAGATTTTCTATAATAACTTCAAAATTAAGTTCTTGAAAATATTTTTACAAAACTAAAAACAACCCACTTAGTACAATTGTAGTCTCTATCTTCTCTTTGTCTTATTCTGCTCTCATTTTTTTTATTTTTGGGTATTAGTTTTAAATGATGAGAGAATACTCGTAATTGTGCTTTAATGCTCAAACTTTTCTCTTTGTACATGTACATATTTATGTTACTTGAGTTTTACTGTTGTGCGTATGAATGTTTAGTCTAAATTCAACTAGACCTAATATATTTGTATTAATGGTCTTATAATATATTAACATCTGTTTATTGTTAATAAGATAATTGTGTGAACATCTAATAAGCTGATTGATTTATAGATAAGGATTTAAGATCTCGACACATATTATAAGTATGATAATTGAGATCAAGAATCGACATGTTGTGTTGTAGAGAATACACACTTTAAAAGAAAAATCGTAATTTGATACGTTTTTAGATTGAAGAAAAAAAGAAATAGATACGAGTGGCATCATAAGAACGGTGTTCATCCATTCATTCACCCACCGATTCTGTTCATCATTTCCCACTTCAGAGAATAGAACCCGACAAAGACAAACCCAATCCCTTACCAAACACTTTCACTCTCTCTTCCCAACCACCTTCTTTCACATATCTTTTACTAAATATTTATAACATTTATTTTTTAAGGAGTTTATTCTAACAAAACACAATATGTTGGGATATTTTTTTTTTCAAATTACATGTCTGAAAATGCAAATAGAAGGGTAAAAAAAGCTAAAATGAAGAAGAAAATTATGAGAAAGTTGATTGGGTTTGGAGGAATAATAGACACAGGGTTGTTGGAAATGGATTGTGATATTGCGATTCTTTGCTTGAGAAGGGAGGAGAAGTGAGTGTGGCCCCAGCAACGGGCACTGAGTGTAAGGGTCCAAGATTTGACACTGCTATATTCTATTCTTCTTTCTTTACTCATTCATCCAAAATTAGTGCATGTCACACTCTCTCTTTCTCTCTCTCTCTAATGCACATTACTACTATCTATCTGTCTATTATTATTCACTGCACACCACTTCACTGTTCCTTGCTTCTTCCTCGTAAACTGCAATATTCCTCTCTCAAGCCGCATTTCCCATGCCACGTCTTCAAATTACACACCTGTCACCTTCGCCGGGCCCCACCTCACACCGACCATAACCTTAAAAATCACTTTCCTCGCCGCGCCTAATTTGCTTTCAAACACGCTATTTCTTCTTAGTTTGTTCACACACATATATACAAATTATATTTTATTTCACATTATTTAAACACCCATTTTTTATGTAGTTCTTCTTCTGAAGTTATGAAAAACTAATTATTTCAAGAATAGGGGTGTGTTTTTAACAAGGGAAACAATGCGTCAGATGCAAAGAAATATAGAAAAAAAATGAAAGAAAAGGATGTTTGTAAAGAGCTAAAAAAGAAAACTCTAAATTAAATTTAAAAATTTTACTATGATTACACTTTTAATAAGTAGATTTACTTAGACTATTCACGTGGCAAGCACAAATTGTTGTAATAATCACCAAACAATCATAAATTACTGTCATGATTAGAAAACTAACCAAAAGCAGTGAAAATATGGGAAGCAAGCAAAACATTACCTGCGCTACACATGCGGGGAAACTAACACGTGTCAAATATAGTCAGAGCAATCTTAATGCACAAGTTACCTTATCCCTCTGGATTTGATGTTAGGTAAGGAAATGATTTTAATAGAAGAAGGATAAAAACTTTTATTATTTGTATTTCAAAAATATAATGATTCAAATTAGTTACAAATTAAAAATATTAGATCTTTCGAAAATGATTTGAAAAGTCATTTTTAGTATTATAGATGGATTAGCATAAAGTTAATTTAATCTAACAGCGAGCAGAAGGGTTACATTTTGAGCAAAATAGAGCTTTTAAAAAATGAGGTGTTTTGGTATTACTTTTTTATATTTAAAAAAAAGTTTTATGCGTATCGAATTTCTAGAATGTTTCTTTGCCATTCTGTGCAGAACAAGAAATAGTTTGTACTATCTCCAACATGCGCGGTATTTCCAAAAATGAGGCGCAATGGCTTAAAGTGAAATTTCAAATACTATTCCCTCTTCAACGTAACATCGGAAACAGAATATTAAGATTATTCATTTTTTTATTCAATAAAGTGATAGAACAAGGAAACATACCACTCATATTTTTACCAATAAAGAGTCAATGAATAGTAACGATTAATGTAATATTACCACATAAATAACCATAACAATCTACTGAGAAACAAATGTCCCATATCACACCTTGTGTTTGCATTAACAATTTCAATTTATAACAATTTGGTTTGTATTCCTAGATCAATTCACGTTATCTTAGGATTATGTAATTGAGGTTATGTGAGACGTGGCAATGATACTAAATTTATATCATGGAATACTTATTAGACATCACCAAACATACTATATTACTGTTAAATTTTCCCAACAAACAAAACAGAGCCACAGGGTTGCCCAGAACCGTAATCAAAAAGTGAAATCGATGCAAATTAACGACTTTTTACATCGAAGACTAATAGTCCAACATCATTATTATTATCTTGTTATGAACGAAGAAGGCGTTGTAATTGGCTAACATTGTTGCCTTTTTTGTTCATTGGCTAGTTCGACGAAATTGTATGCCACAACAACGTTACCCACTTTCCAATTCCAAGTCTTTAAAATGTGGCTTTTTCTTTATTTAATTTCGCTCCATGAATCTAACCAACCCATCACATCCTAGTTGTTAATAATTAGGGTTTATTTATGTTTAATAAACACCAAGGAGCACACAAAATGAGATGACATATCAACCTCAACCATAGAGACAAAGATTCTGCGCGGAAGAAAGAAGTGGGAACACCAACCAGATTCTTTTCTTCACAGAAATGCTAATACAAACAACGTTACCGTATGTGTTGTGTGCCTAGGGGGTGTTGGGCACAGTTTCCCATCACTCACTTTTACTTTTATTTCCCCTCAGTGTTTCCTTTGACCAGTCAACCAACATGACTGATCCCTATGATGTTCATGCCCCATTGCCCCACCTACAATCCATGGCCCACCACATTTTTTTTCTTCTTGCATTCTCCAATCTTCCATCAATTATTTTTCCAAATATCCATTCCTCAACACACACATGTTCATTCAATCACCACATGATAACATATATTACTAGTATTCTTTTCTTCTTTTTCTTCCAATCTATGCTTACTTTGAATACTAGCTAGCAAGGGACTCTAGTAAGGTTACATAGGGTGCACTCAAAGCTAAATTTCTATGGGATCCAAAGGATCTCAAAGTGGGATCAATCATTGTTTGCTAATTTTTTTCCTCAATGCCATAATGGCACTATGAATTATAGTTAGTATTATACTATTTTCCCACTCCAAAGAATCTGATACCAATGGCTACGGAGACATTACACCCAATTTAGCAACAAATCACACCGTATACAACGTACTATAGCATCACATAATTGGCCCATTCTTCTACTTTTTTCTTTCCTCTTTTGAGTGGGGATAATCTATAGATTCTTATGACATGTAACAAAGTTTTGAAAACGGTGTTTTGTATAATAGCATCAAGCCTTTTGGGTGTTTGAAACTACAACTATATGATTCTGTGAACTCGTTTAAGAAAAGTAACGAAATTGTGACTATAGTTTAAAACCTTGATACTACATATAGTTTGTTGTGATTGTATCCAAATGATTACTTTCAATTCCTTGGAAGAATAAGGAATTCAACAAAACTTAGTTGAATTTTGTTGGTTATATATCACACTCAATATATCTGTTTCTCTTTTAACTATTTATGAGGGATTTGGACATAATAGCTATGATTGTTAGGTTAGCAATCAGTTCATGTTGGTCTTAATTAGAGAAAGAAATAGTGTGCCCCATGATTCATGTAAACTATAGATTAAATTTTTATAAAAATGCAATGATGATCGTTAACTTTTCTCTAATCATTTTTGGAACGGTTGTGAAAAAAAAAAGTGGCTCTTATGTTTTTTTTTTTTTTTTTTACCAGCTAAGCGACAAAACGCCATGTGTGAGGAGATAAATCTGATTAATCTGCAGATTGATTGAAGAAAACAAGAAGACGAAAATAATCATTCTCTTCTGCCTTGGCAAATATGGGTAACTATTATTCAATCATTCCCTATATATTTGGCGGTTCAGATGAATCTTCGAGTCTGTTCTTTTGCTAAATTAATTGTGTTGCATATAGTGGGAAAAGAAATTGCTGGATTTGCAAGAATTTGCTCTGGCTACTGTGCGTGTATATGTAAATAAAGTATAGAAATTTTGTATCACTGAGCATATGTACTACACATATCTAATTTTGTTTAGATAATTAGAATCTTTGGGTAGTATATAAGATTCTCAATTGAACTAAATTAACACTTATACAGTGTATGTACTTTCTATGAAAGTAATCAAGGTGAAGTTCTTAACTAACTAATTAATTATTTTAAAATCTCAAAATAATTAATCATATTTGAAATTCTAAAATGTGTGGCTCCCACATATTATTTTCCCTATTAATTAACTTCATAATTTTTATTAAACTCTAGTCATTAGAATATGTTTTTAAAATCTTACACGGTGAAAATAAATTCTTTTGTTTTATTTTCTTTTACTTTCTGAGATGCGTTTATTCAGAAGTATCTAAGCAAAACTGAGCACGATTCTACAGTGTATGTCATAATCCCAACAACATGAATCCACATGGATAGATATTCCAACAACCGCACAAGCGGGACAAGACATGATGACAGTAGTTAGCAATGTAAAAACACACACATATATATATATATATATATATGCATGGTGTTTGTTTTTGTTATTTACATAATTAAGGAGTGTTTTTGTTATTGTAAATCATAAATAGTAAAAGGGTTATTAGAAAAAAGTGAATTAATATGTTAAAAAGATGGTATATTGAAGATGAGAAGAAGAGTATTAATGAATTTTGGGTGTGATAATAGGGAATAATGGTAATGCGTGTGGAGTGAGAAGGAAAAGAAAGGTCATGCAGGAGAAATTGAATCCATCCAATAAGTGGGAGTTGAGTAAGACAAGTCAGTGACTGTGTTTCAGATTATTATTGATCATCATCAGGAAGAGGGACCACCAGCACCAAAATTGAAGGCCCAATACACCCCAAAACATCTAAAGCAAAAATTGACTCATGAATATGGAGTGAGTGAGTGAGTAAGTGAGTGGTGCAGTAGTACTTGTTAGGTGTGAAGAATAAACCAATGACTCTCAGCCAGCAATATCTATCTGTCTATATACGTTACTATTATTATATGTGGATAGGTATAAATAGATTTTTTTCAAACACAAACATTATATATATATATATATAACCATGCAGAATAACACCATGTTTGATGGATTATGAGTTGAAAAGATGAATTGTTGGAAATGTGTATTTGGGAATGAAGAATTTTGGGGTTTGAAGAGGAAATGGAAAAGAAGAGAATGAAGATGAAAATGGAGATCCTCTGTCACTGTCATTAGTGTCCCCTTGCCTGTCCCCAACATCATTACAAATCCACATCACCCGGACATTCAACAAACGACGACAATCCTTCCCTTCCATCAATTTCATTTAATAATATCTTCTTCCTCCTTCTCCCTCTTGGTCCCACCTCATCCTACTTACACACATCCCAAACCAAATCCTTTTTTTTTTTTTTCCATTCCAACAATCCCTTCTTCATTTTATTTATTTATTTATTTATTACCATTAAAAAAGAAGAAAAAAAAAATCTGGTTTTTTGTTTGGGGGCTGAGAAGATTTTGGATTTCTTGTTTTTAATGTTTGGATTTTGTTAAGGTGAAGTGGTGGATGTGTGGGGACCTAGGGTGAGGTGGGGTCCATTAATAGTTGCATCCACGCGAGAGGGACCTTGTATGTTGGGTTATGTTTATGTTTCTTTTTGTTTTTGTGTTTTTTTTGGTTCGTATGAAACCGTTGCAGAACAGAATTGGGTAAGTAAGGAAGTGAGAATGCACTGGAATTTTCTTTCTTTATTTCTCTCTTTCTTAATGCTTTCTCTGCGTGCAAGCCAACCTCATCCATCATCTTGTACGGCAAAAAACATCATTGCATTACACTCCCTTCTCTCTCCTCTCTTTCTCTCTCTTGGGATTGCTTGTGGGCTGCTTTATATATAACTACTCCTACACAGGTTTCTATTACCTCACTTTGCATGCTCTCTCTTCTATACTTATCTTTCTCCACTTTCCCTTCTCTCTCTCAAACTACTCTCATACACACAAACACACCAAACTTCCTAGCTACACACATACCCACATACAAAATCTAGCAAAAGCTCTAACCTTTTGAGTTCTTAAGTTAAGCTCATCACTTAGGAGTGCATATATTTTCGTTGTATGGATGGATCCTTCTACCGGACAACACCAGGTAAATACCATGCGTGTGTGTTTTGTAATGTCAACGTACTTTAATTATGTCTTTCGTGGGATTTTCTTGCCTGGTTTTGGGTTTTGAATTTTTGGTTCATACTTAAGATCAATTTGGAGCAGAGAACAAGGCAGTCATCTTAATTCGTGATTGATTTTGTTTTATATTTAACATTTTTATGGGAAACTTCTATGGTTCCTCGTTATTCTAAACCATATACTTTACTATTCATGGTATTTTCTATGTAATTGGTATGTCTCTCAAGGTGAAAAGTAAAGGCAAAATTCCCTTTAAAGTACAAGAATTGGAAGTTTAAATGAACCCTTTGTATGCATGTAAGCATGGAGTGAAATTGGGTTGAGGATTTGTTGGTCAGTGGTTGGGTTGGTTAATTTGGATGTTTTGTGTTTTGTTTGTTGCAGCAAATGTCTAACCAGTCATTGGAGAACATGTTGGCATGTTCAAAAGCACAGCAGGAGAGGAAGCCAAGGCCTCAGCCAGAACAAGCTCTAAAGTGCCCCAGATGTGACTCCACCAACACCAAATTTTGTTACTACAACAATTACAGCCTCTCCCAGCCAAGGTATTTCTGCAAGTCTTGCAGGAGATATTGGACCAAAGGAGGAACACTGAGGAATGTTCCTGTGGGAGGAGGGTGCAGGAAGAACAAGAGGTCATCATCATCTTCAACATCAAAGAGAATCCAAGATCAAGGCTTCACACCCAATCCAACACTCACTGGTCTTCCTTCATTGTCTTATGACTCCAGTGACCTCACTCTTGCATTGGCGAGGCTGCAAAAGCAGTCATGTGGGCAATTGGGTTATGATGAGCATGACTTTTCAATTTTGGGGAACCCCACAAGCACCCCATGTGATATCCTTGGCAACCCTGGCATGCACCACTCTTCCACAAACCCAGGGTTCTTGGATTCCCTTAGAAGTGGGTTCCTTGGAGCCCAAAGTAATGTTCAGAATCTGTACTATGGATATGGGAATGGGGACATGGGGGAGGTGGACAACGGCAATGCTTGTGGTGGGGTTAGTGGAGAGATGATGCTGCCTTATGATCAAGAAATGAGTGTTGCCACCACCCAAGCAGTGACAGTCACTACCATGAAACAAGAACTTTGCCATGCAAGGGAACAAAGTGAGAGTAGGGTTTTGTGGGGTTTCCCATGGCAACTCAATGGAGATACCAACATGGGTGAGCTTGACTCAGGAAGAGCTAATTGGAATGGTCTCACTTCATCTTGGCATGGACTTCTCAATAGTCCCCTAATGTAGTAGACACAATCAAGCTAAGGCACTGATAGTGTTTGATGAAAGAAAAAATCAGTCCAATTAGGACTTTCAATCCTCTTGAGTGCTGGGTTAATAGGGGTTTGGTTGATTCCTTGAATCATCTCCTTTTACTTTCTTGTTGTTTTTTTTTTTCTCTTTTTTTGCTCCTTAAATTGTCAAATTTTTTGTACTACTATCCTTTAATTGGTGAATAGACTAATGAAATTTCAGAAGTTGTTTGCTAACCAAGTCAATGAAGTTGGAGAGAAGTAGATATAGATCATGAATCATCATTTCCTTATTTGACAGATGAGAGAGAGAAAGAGGCAGGGAGAATGAGAGTGATGTTTCATGGTTTAATGCAGCCTGAGCATGAACTACTCTCTGAGCAGTTAGAATCATTTTCTTTCAGGAGCTTTGAATTTATAATTAGTGATAGTTTCGAGATATTCTTCTACGATTGCATCTTATTCTCACCAGGTAGATTCTTAGAACATGTTTGTACTGACTACTGACTACTATTACTGAAATGCAGCATTAAATTAAATTAAAGTGGTTACCATATAGTTCAATTATATGTTATGATATGGTAGTGGAGCTGAATCAGGAAATAAGAATTTTAGAATAGAAATTTCAGTGAAGCATGAGCACCAACTTCGGTGAGGATTTTGTCTCTCTCTTTGGCACTTGGCAGACCAAATCCAAGTTAGGATTTGGGCGTGAGGAAATGGTCAGTAATTAGTTTGAAAATTATTTGAAGTGAGCTACATTACTGCATCATGGTTTGAAATGGGGCATAAAAAATTGAAAGGAGTCAGAGGGAGAATCTGATTTGTTTGGTTGTCACCCTTTGAGAAATCGTTCTTTTGGGTATGAAAACATGAAAATATAGATACTATATGCAGCTGTATAGCATTGAAGAAGTGATTTTCCTTGTAGTAGTGTAGATGAGATTACTGTTTTGTCCTCAATTAAGGGTAGAGAGATTGGTGGGAAGTGATGTTGATATTTAATTAGATGATTGTGATATGAGAAATTATAATAGAACTAAAGGGTCTGAATTTTTTAAAGTCACATTCATTCACCTCAAAGAGCTACAAGTGCTGGGCCTACTTTGTTTAGAGTTTCAAATGAGAAGAAGGTGGAGCAAGTACAGCTAGTCAAAGTCTTCAACTAGCACTATCTCTTGCTTATCTGACAAACCACATGCCACAAACATCATTCTAAATTATTCTCTCTTTGTGCTCCTATCTAAACTTAAATGTTTTCCTTTAAGTTTCTTAACCTCTATTTCCATGCTAGTAATGCTTCACCCTTCAATGTTTTCCTTTTTTGCATATTTATATTCCAACTTAAGTCTGCAACATTTACAAAATAAAATTCAGTCATAAAAATGTTGAACCATGTAACATAATAATTTGACTATTTGGAGCCTTATGGGCTAAGGGACATATATCACTTGTGTTGACAATTAAGTTACGGCGATGAGACAAATTTGCCACTTGTTCAGACTTGAGAGTCACACATCGATCAGATCATAAGCTGTTCCTAGTTAAATAATATTATGAGTACCCTTTTAAAACAAGACAACAACACAGAATCCAGAGAGAAGACTAATAAGTTATTCTGTCTTTGAAATTCTCCGATGTAAGATAATTATTACATCAATTATTCAAACTTAGAACGAGAAGTTTTTAGTTTCACGTGTTAAGCTGAAACATTGGTACTCATGATTTCAACTTACACAAATATAGTGTACATGCATTATAGCACAGGTATCTCACAAGGAAACTGTGATTCGTGTGATTCGATCTTAAGAGAAAAAGCTTAAAACAAATTATGTCGGGAACTTTATTTGTTTATTTATATTTTTCAATTGCAGGAGCACAAAACCAAGTGTCTTCCATAATTAGATATCATCTACCACAAGAGGTGTTACCTAACTAAGTGGTTAAAGATTCAAATACTGGTTATATCACTTTGAACGTGAAATAAAGAAACTCGCGGGAAACTAATGTACACGCTATACTATCAATAACAATCAATAAACGAACAAATAAGCATGCTTTAAGCAAGTCCACACATATGATTGAAATGGGTAAGGTTCCAGTTCCATTAAGCACTAGAAATAAAATAGCACCAAAAAGATACAGAAAAGATAACCATGTTCTTTGTACTTCTCCTAAATTCTAAAATTGAAAACCATAAAAAACAAAATCTAAGAATTCCAAGATATCTCCAACAGCATGCCGTTTTGGTCCAAACAGGTAATAATCACTTCGTCCTGCATGAATCATCACTAGAATACAAATTATACAGTTTAAAATACAAATTTTATATTTCGAATTCTGAAAAATAAAAAATTATATCTTTTACAATCCAAAATATGAGAAGATGAAAAAAATGAATAAGATAAAATAGTATTTTTAATTCTTCTATGAAGATGCTGGAAGAGAGTATGGAGATACAAGAAGCCGTCCAAAACTTGTTGGACAAAAAGCCATTTGCCTTGTTAAAATTGGACCATTTTTTCCATATCTTATCATAATCAGGGTTTTTTATTTTATCATCCCATAAAGTGTGTCTTTTTCTTCCTACACCCCCATTATTATTAACTGCGCTCCATACAGAAAAAACAAACAAAATTACTCTCTCACTGCACCATGTCACCACCACTGTCATCACTACCGTTGCGTCATTATCGCTGCACCTTCGTTCTTTACTGAACCTTTGAAAGGAACAAGAAGAGAGAGAGTTTGTTCTAGAAAAAAAAAAAAAAAAAACTCATTGTGAAAAGTTTATTCCAAAAGCTATTATATATGTTTTAGAAAGCTTGTTCCATAATTTTTTTATAAAAAGTACATTCTAAATGTATTTTATATCTTAAAAAAAACTTATTTTGGAGAGCACGTTACAAAATTATAATATATATTCTAAAATTTGTTTCAGAATATATTTAATGTGTTTTAAAAAAATTGTTTTGAAAAGCACGTTTCCGAATGTATCATATATGCTCCAAAATGTTTGTTTCAAAAATTCTATTACTATGAAAATCTTGTTCTAGAATTTTTTTTTTTAAATATCCTGTTCAGAAAATTTTGTTTTGAAAATTTCAAAAAACTTGTTCCGGAAGATTTCTGAAACATGTGATCCAGAATGTAATTGTTTTACAAAAGATAAAATAGTTATTTTAAAAATTATAGAAGTGCAGTTAGAAATAAGGCGCAGAAACAAAAAGCCTAAAGTTTTGAACACATTCCTTTTATTTTCGGTTTTCTTGATTAATGGAGGTAGGAAATTGCTTTCTGCACCCCATTAGTGAAAGGAAAGGACAAAATTGTCCATCTGAGTTAATATGTAAAGGCTTTAGTGTTTTTGTGAAGTTAAAGACTACAAAAATTATGTATTCAATAACTAAACACCAACGTTTGAAGTACATTTCACAAACAGTTTCATATGGAGGATTTACAGTGCAGATTGGAAGGTAAGGGTCAGACAAAATTGCAAAAGACATAAATAAACATCACATGAACACACTGTTATTGGACTAAAATTTCAGAACATAACATACATAAAATCAGACACTCACTATTTCTGAGGCCTCTTCCACAAGACACCAAACTTTTTCAGCATGTTGCCATTTTTCTTTCTCTGGAAGTCATCATCCATGTCTTCAGCATAGGGTGAGCACTTGTAGTTGTCATTCAGAGACACAGTTCTCTCTGTGAGTTTTCCATTGTTTCCTGATGAAAGCATAGCAGCAGCTGCCTCTGCAGCCTTCCTCCACTGATCAGACTGCACCTTTAGTCTTCTCAGTTCTGCTTCCATTTCTAAGTTTGCTGCTTGTGCAGCTTCTAGCTGCTCAGCCACTCTTGCAGCCTTCTTGGTGCTCCTATCTGCTTCCTCCATCACAATCCCAAGTTTCATGAGAGCCTCTCTTTCTGCAGCCTTAGCTCCCTCTACCTCAGCTGCAACTTCCTCACTCACTTTGCCACCATCTGAGAGCTTGCTGATTTCCATCTTCAGCATTTCATTCTCCTCAGAAATGCTTTGCAGTGTTGTCTCCTTGTCCATCATATCTGACTTCAGTTCAGCCACACATTCTTCTAGTCTTTTAGTTTCCCTTTTGAGTTCATGCTCATTTTTGGATGACATGCTCTCTTGAAGCTTCAGGTTCAAGTTCTCATTCTCCTCCACTATGCCTTGTAACTCAGTTTCCTTATCCATCAGGTTAGCCTTCAACTCTTCAATGTCAGCTTTCTTCTTTTTCAACTCAGCCTCTAGCTCACCTTCCCTCTTACCAGTTTCAGATTTTATCTGCTCCACCAGCTCATATGCACTCCTGATCTGCACCGTGCTTTGAATCTTTTCTTCTTGGTATTTAGTCTCAGCAGTCTCTACAGCAGATTGCAGGCGTCCAACCTCAGTCTTCAAAGAAACAACTTCTGCTTCTAGACCATTAGAATCCTCTCCCTCTTTCAATATTTCAGGTTGGTGTTCAAATTTGGTGGGATCTGTCTGAAGTATGCTAACAAGTGCCTCTAGTGAGTTTACCCGTGCTTTGGACTGGTCTAACTCCAAAGCAATAGTGTTGTAGCCATCAACAGCTTTTGCAACATCTGCCCTTAGGACCTCAATAGTTGTTTTTGCAGCCTCATGTTGCAACATGGTTTCATTGACCAATGCTTGGGCCTGAGCTTCAGATTCTTTGTAATCCCTTAGTTGGTTTTTCATGGTGTCCACAAGAGAAAGAGCTTCAGACAAGCTCTGCTTCAGGTTTAGTAGCTCTGTGTCTGCTGATTCTGCTTGTTGAGATTGTACACTCTCACAATTAGCCACCAATTCAAGTTCGGTCCGGAGCATCTGAATTTCGTTCATTGATGAGGCCAAGGCAGCAGACTCAACTGAGAGCTGCTTTTTGGAGGCCTCAAGTTCAGATTGGCATGCCATATCACGCTCGTCTATAATTTTCTGCAGCTCAAGAACACGAGCTTCTCCAGCAGCATAAAGATCCTGAACGTGTTTTTGAGACTCTTCGAATTTTGCAGATAGAGCTAATAGTTGCTCCTTGGACTCCAGGGCATCTTGCTGAGCTTGCCTCTTGCTTGATTCAGACAAAACAAGCTGATCCATCACCTTTTTCAAATCATTTTGGAGTTGAGAAATTTGAGATTCCAATTCAGATATTTTGCTGGGGCGCTTCCTCTAAAGCAACACAAAATTACAATGCTTCATAATTCACCACAAATTTCAAGGCTAGCAAAACTGTACTGATAAATTATATAGAAAATAACACATCATATCGGTGAGTTGAATACACTTATAGAAGCCATGTATGTGCAATGCCAAATGCACAGTGACTTGAATACACTTAATTGTTTAAGGAACAGAATCCTTTAAAAAGAAAGGTATATCTATATCCATCTGAAAATGAAAACATCTTTTTTTTTTCTCTGTTTTTTTTTTTTATCTGCATATCTATATCCATCTGCTAAATGGAGAAAATGCACTTTGCAGGAGGAGAATCTACAGCCGAAGATGAATTTAAAGAAAGCTCCAAAGAAATAGTTCATGGCACCATCAGCTAGTAATTTTGAAAGGAAACCTTGAAACAGTACCACATTACGTTACACTTTGAAACACTTTTGGCATAACTTTTCATAACCTACTACTAAAATATCAAAAAAAGGAAAAAAGCATCCGAATAGAGATTATGGTTCTCATTGTCAAGGTTTGCTGTTCCTTCCAACATATCTAGTTAAAATTTTGCAGTGAATGTATCATTTGAAAAAGATTGGATACCTCAATAACTGGGCTTCGGGGTGATCTGCGATCAGTGACTTTGGGGCTTCTCTCCTTTGATAATTTATTGGCCTGACTTGAAGAAGATACAGAATCAATGTCCACAGTAGTAGGCCTAAGTTGGCGCACAGCACGAGGAGACACCTTCTGAGGCACCTCAGAGGATCCACTTCTGAAATCGATACACACAAGTGTAAGCAAGTGAACTTCACTGTGGGAAATGGAAACCTATTTCAAATACCTTGTAGCCATGTTAAACAATATCCTTACACTCACATTGCAGCAGAAATCCTTTTAGGTGATATAGAACTGAGACTAGATAAGTGGAACCATTCTTCAAGCCAAATTTAAACAAACACGTACAGTGCAAATTAACAACTACAGTAGAAGATTCCTACAAGTTACAAAAAAGTCTTCCTAATGCAACATATAGAGTCATCCTCTTCATAAATTCGGTTTGAAAAAGAAAAGTGCTCCAAACACAAATTAAAAGACGCTTACAAAAAAACGCCCTCCTAAAATAACATGGGTGTCACCAACTTCATAAATTCTGTTTGAAAATGAAAGGTTTCTTCTAAGCACAAACCAAAATAACTCCTACAAGTTACAAGAAAGTCTTCTTAACACAAAACTTAAAACTTCATAAATTCAGTTTGAAAATTACATGTGTCTTCCAAGCACGTGTTTTCAATTGACTAACAAGGTGATTAACAGTGAATTTGCAATTACAGATTTCTACTAATTGGAAGAAAATCTCATTTTTTCTCAAGATATATTAATATTATCACCATTGCTCAATGGGGAAAGTTGGTGCTACATGTTGCCCCAACAAATGGCATAATGGCTTTTAAATTTGACACTCATCAGGGAGAAAAAAAAAATAGCAATAATATATGACTATCAATTCCTAGAAAAAACAAAGCTTTATTCGTTCATTAGAGTTGGTAGTAACTGCTCTGGGTCCCAATCTCCATTATCCCATTCCGCAGTTATAGGGAGCAACCAATGTAACGAAAAAGGAAAGTGTGGAGGAATAATTAGGCCTATAGGTTTGGAGACAAATATGATTAGCCATCATCCAACTGTTCTACAAATTGGTCAAATTTTTTATATGGATAAAACAATAACACATTATTTTGGTAAACTCAATAATGTCTTTTTAGCGTAATGGTATCTCTGGTTAGCTTTCGGCAATTGATCCAGCAAAATTAATTATAGGAGAAATGGCAAAAGGAGAAAGTGTCCCAAGCTTGAAGGAGGAGACTTGACAAACATTAAAACAGTACAATATTACAGAAATCATTTTGAAATAGCAAGGTAAGAAGCAATATTAATAAAACAGTACAAGAGCAATGAACCAATTAATCAAAGATTACCTTGTTTTTGGTGTCTGCATGGCTTAATTGGCTCCTGCCCAGTAATTCAGAAACCGGTTTAATAATTTGGGCCTTGCTGCTTGAATGCTCCCTGACCCACAATGACTGCAACAATTCAGACAAATATCACACAAAGAGACAAGAGAATCCAATGAGGAGGTGGAAGTTACGGAACAAATAAATGTGTTCATGCAAGATGGTATGGTCTTCTTATCTTCACCTCCTAAGCCATAAATGCAGAAGATTTGCTCAATGTGGTTTTCACTTCCTTGTTAAAAAAGCACCTTTACCTTACTAGTGACAAGTTACCTAATGATATAACTACTTTATAAAGATAGTTAGAAAACAAAACACTTCATAGATTCCCACTACAGTTCACTCCATCCTTAATATGTCACTAGAAAATGTGAGCAGGAACAAGAGATGGACACCACTATCAAAGGATGGAAAAATAAAAGCCATGTAAATTGGAATTAACACATAATGTCAACCACAAGTCCACACATGAGGGAAAACGTTCTCATTACCAACTGATGCTATGATAAGCTCTTTCAGGCTAAAACCACCCAGTAATGATCAAGAGGGGCCTACAACTACCACAACACAAAATGATGAAATTACACAAGTGCCCAACATCTCTAACAAGGAAAAATACCAACTTGCCCATGTGAGTTAATGAACTAACAGATCCAACCTGGACCTAATCGAGGAAAGCTTCAAATTTTGTGTCCAAATCAAAACTGAGACTTTTTACTGCAATGTAATATCTGTCTATGCCCACAAAAATCCACAAAAAACCTTAAAAATTCAGACTTTCGAGGAGTTTTAACACCTCTATTCCATACATAAATGTACTAGGGGCATTATTGTAAAAATGAAGAAGAAAATTTATTAGCCCCCAAATCTTGCCGTGAAAGTAGGCATGGTCCACTGAACGAGAGTTTAGGATGTGAAGTTCTTGTGATATGAACACAAATCAGTTTACCTAAAACCGCTCAAACCTTCTGATTCTGTCTGCCAAATGATCACTACACTAGGCTCTAAGCCACTCACATTTTTCACATCATTGCTTCAATGAGGAAACAAACAAGATGTTCATATAACATGTTGTAGTTGAATTTTGTGACAAAACATGTTCTATACATGTGCATTGCAGAACAGAAAAACGGCAAGACAGAGAAGGAAAAACCTCTGCCCCTAGGAGCTCACTTCATGCAAGGAATCTCTCTCTGGGGATAAGGGGAATCACGTGTTACTGGAAACGAGAAAGCATGCAAAAACGTTAAGCTCGACAACGAAAGGAAGATGGTGCAAGGAAGGAACACTGAAAAAACCCACCTTTTGAGAATAAAATGAGAGAGAACAACAGAGAGATTAATTTATTGAGCATGAAATAAAAAGCTGAAGAAGCAGATAAAGAAACGGACAAAAGAAGTACATTGTAGAATAACCCCTTTTTCTTAATATATTCCTTCTGCTTTTGAAAAAGGATGAGCGAAATATATTATACACGAAAGCTACAAAACCTTGCAGCTAGCTCGAATATTGATGTCAGTTTGTTTCAGCATAACTTTTGACGAGCAAAAAGCGCTTTTGAAGAGTGAAAAAACATGACATTTCAGGTTCCACAAAGTAACGTCTTTATTTTGGTGAGTTAAGAAGCAAACCAGTTTTCTCACCAAAAGGTAAAAACAAATGTGAAGATGGAACTGTGAAGAAACACATAACTAATAGTCCAATTCAAAAGAATTGCCCTTTGAAAGAACCTTGAAGCTTTAACTACCACAAAGAGTGGTTTCTCTAAGCAATGTGGGACTTTGAAGTGTATGTGTCTTACCACTTTGCAATGAGAAAAGGTAGAATTTTGATGGAAATTAAGTAAGAAAATGGATGTGTATATGCATGGATCCATGAGTGCTAACCTTGAGGTAGTGAAGGTTGAAGAGGGGTAAGTGTGTGGTGCTTAAGGTTGTGGCTTGTTTGGCATGTTGTGTTCCATTGGTGTTGTGTGAAGTGAGGAAGGTGAAGTGGGAGATAGAGGGAGTGGTGATGGGAGAGTGAGGAAGGAAACAAGAGAGTACCGTCTCTGTCACTTGAGGAAGGGAAGGGGTGAGAACTATTAATCAGTTTGAAATAGGAGTTTGCGTCCGCACACTGCACTCCATGTGTCCTACCCTATGATTCTCACCTGCTCCTTCCACTTTTTTCAAACTTCTTCTTCTTTTTAACTGTTAATAAACTCAAACCTCATTTTTTTAGTCTGATTTTAGAAAAAGACAGAGACTTTCACATTTTCTTTAAGAATCATTTGATGGGTTTTTTATTTCTTTGTGAAATTATTTCAGTCTTCTTAATTGTTTATGCCTTGCTTTCAACGTGTGGACTTTCATGAAAATGAGAGGAATAGAGAGATGATTGCGGTTTATTTTGACGTGATGAATTGGATTTGGTAACAAAAGGGAGGTGAACCATTATGTGATATGAAGTTATTGCAATTTTCTATTATTTTGAAAATAAGAATTGATAACTTAAAATTACTCTCTTGCTTGTTAACTCGTAAATATGTATTAAAGATAATACATTATGTTGTTTGAATTTATCTATTGTGGTGAGATAAATAATTATTTGAATGGTCGGTTAAAAAATAATAATTAATTTATAATCTTAGATACAGGTAAGCGATAAAAAAGTTTTGAATCATTTCAGTAGTTTTTTTGGTATTATTTAGTTTGACGGGATGTTTAAACTCAGTCAAACTTATGAACATGCTAGTTTTTTTTTTTTTTGTATATATATATATATATATATATATATATAATAGTTCAAAGGGATGAGGGGTTTTTGACCAACGGTTAAAATTAAGATCCTTTGAAAGGGTGTATTTATTTTGTCTTCTATAAGCTGTCTTCAAATATAACAAATAAGTCTAGTTAACAAGAAAAAACTATCTAAATTATATAATGTGCAATTAGTAGTTTCAAAAGTTTTAAATATCAATAATGAGAACTAATTAAAATTGATGATAAAAAATTAGTTAAGAATTGAATAGTTCAACTTGACGTGCATATTGCTTATTTATGAAATTGATAGTATGGATTTGAATGTAAAATACCTACTTTAAGAATTTGTTAAAAAATTATGTTTTAGGATCATGGAATTTAATATGTTTAATGTATAAATTAGTGTGTAGTTAAAATCTAGCTTATTGAGGTAATACATAAATTAAGATATTTAATTTAATTTTTTTAATTAGTCAGGTTGATAATTATGGGTTTTGATGGAATAATGTTATTCTTATAAATAGGCTAATACATTTCATATATATATAATTAATGTTTTTTTGTGGGTTGTTTATGTTTTTACAACTTGATTGTTGGAATATTTTTGTAAAATTCAAAAAAGACATACCAGTAGAGTTTAAAAAGACATTCTGGGTAGGAGAAGTTAATCATACCTTCTATCTTAAACTTCGAAATTTTTAAATTGAACAACTCACATGGTTACTATTTGATTGAAAAAAGTTATACTGAAATTCCATAATGTTCTTATCGAAAATTAAAAATTCTTAGAAAACAGGGTTATGTAAAATTAAGATTTATTATCTCTTAATATATGAGCCAAAATATGGAACTAACTAGGTTGAACACAACAATAAATAAGAAGTTACATGTGAAACAATATTTGAAATCAATAAGGAAACATTCTCGTGTTGTAAACATGATAGGATTTGAGTATTTCTTACCTTACATCTTAATCAATTATACAACATGTTTCCTCATATTAAGTTACATGAAATTATTGTAGTCGAGTAAAGTTTTTGAGATAAAAGTTAATATGTTAAAATTTTTCTGCATAATTAATATATATATTTATAATTGTTTAAATACGTGTCAGATAATAATTAATTATAAGACAATAATTTATTTTTTTAAAAAAATAACTAAATATATTGAATGTAAGTAGAGACAAATAGGAAACTAGAAAAAAAATTATCGATTTTCCACCGAAATATTCACATTCAAAGGTCAGAAACATTTTTTTAAAATTAAAATAAAAATCTTCCTAAAAATTTACCACATTAGTTTTTAAAATAATTTAATACAATAACAAATTAAATACTCTGATAAAAATAACAGAGTATTTTTTATCGTTATAAAATTTATATGAATTTTTTCAATAATATTTTTTACCGAGTAAATAAAATGTATCCACTTCAAAAAAAAAAAGTTATAATCTGAATATGAAAACTTCTAAATCACTGTTTGGTGGAATAAGAAACAATATTATATGTAAGATTCAAGTGTAGCTCATGAAAATTGCAGCATAAATAGTGTCTAAGTTTTGATTTTGATAATTAACGTCGACGGAGGTGAATAGAACACGTAATCTATCGCCTGGCCCGGGTACACTTAGGATCAATATTTGATATGTTGAAATCTTATTTTATTTATAGCATAAAGGATATCATTTAGTAACTTTTTTATTTTTTAATTAAAGAATTTTACTTTTTAATACATAAAACATAATTTATTCATTTATTGAATTGAATTATTTATTTTATTTCAAAATAACTAAATAATGTTTATTTTTAAAAATAACAATTATATAATTTTTAATAATATTTTTATATAATTGTATATTTCTTAAATTATATTTTTTATTTTTAATTAATTATTCATAAAAGTAAATAAAATTATAAAATTGTATATATATATATTTTAATATGATAAAAATGTGAACGTATTTTGACTAGTTAAATATAATTCCGCTAACTTTGAAACAGAGATTAATAATTCTTGAGGCAAGCTTTGAAGAAACAAAATGAATTAACAATTAACTGTTATACAATTCCAATGTATTACAACATTAGTTACTAGACCATTTATCTATCACAAATTATAAATTATCCTATTCCATGAGAAATTTTGGTTACTTGTTATAAACATAAAACTCCTCATTTATTTTTTTATTTTGGTGCTCAGGTGCTCTGCATATGCCATAAGTCAAGAATTTAGTATTGTTTATTGTATAAAAATAAAAATATATTTCCATCTTTAGTAAAATAGTAATTTAATAAATATTAATTAAAGATTGGTTGAAATATACAGTACACAAAAGTAAGATGTAGTGATTAAAAATGTACAAATTAAAGCATATTTATGATGCTAACACTGATTTATTTTTAAGAAATTTAGGAGGTTTTTTTTCAATTAAAAAATAAATAGTAATTTCAATATAATAGGTAGTGACATATTTTATCTTTAGTATAATAAGAAAAAGAAACTACAATCTTATTATGATAATTTTAATTCTCTTTTGTTTGAACTTATAATTGAGCACCTGATTGATTTTTAATAATTGTCATGCGTATTAATTAAAAAAATTAAGTAATTAATTTGAAAAAAAATCATTGAAAATACATTAAACTTACAAGAGACCAAATAAGTGTTAACAATCAATGAAGTTAAAAAAATTAACGAACTTAAAATTTTTATAATGACATTGTAATTTTTTATTACTGTACTTAAAATAAAATATGATAATTATTATTAGTATACTGAACTAATTATTTACTCATAAGAAAATATTATTAAGTTTTATATGTATATACTAGGTTGTCATGTTACATGGGAATATATTAATTTTTGAGATAAGTGTATTCTTAAGTTGAGTGTCTTGGTGACAAGTTAAGAGTTTTATTTTCTTGTACAAATTATAGAGTGTTTCCCTTGAAACTATTTAAGCTTAACTAAGTATCAAATTTCTTGATAAATTTAGAAGATATTTTAAATTGACTTCCTGTTTTTTTTTCGGTCTATTAATACTAAAAAATCACATATTTTTTAATTGAGTCATTATGTTATTTTTTTTTATTTATTAATCGGATGATGTAACTGTAATTTCACCTTATTTAATTGTGATTAACATTTATATTACTTATCTAACAAAAAAATTAAAGGAAAAACTCAATTAAAAATATATATTTTTAAGTATTTAATAAACTAAAAAATTTTAATAAAAATACAATTTAAAAAGCACAAATTTATAAATAACTTAAAACTTATTTAAGCATTTATTTTATAATACAAAATGATCTATTACAAGCGATTTCAATTTTTTATTGTGTACATGAGAGGTTTATATACAAATTTAGTGACTATACTTTCAAATTGGTGAAAGATGAATACAGATTAATTTGTAATTGAAATCTCTATGTAGATGAGTAATTCAAAAATTTAATTATTTATATATAAGCTTTTATTAAATATAAAGAAAAAAATTCGTGTTTATATATTAAATACAAACAAAAAATAAAAGATGAGTTATTAGTCTTTGATTAAAATTTGTGTTGATTAAAAAATGTTTGAGTATCAAATATCGAATATCCAGACACAAAAGTTTCTTTATATTTAATACACGAAACCAAATTATATGTTTACTCGATGTAACTTACCCACTAATTCACCATAATATTTCTAATATAGAATCTTGTACACCATATCAATTTTAAAACTCAAGTTTTGTAAGATTCTTTATAAATATCTTAAATTGAAGACTTGAGTCTTAAAAATAGAAAGTATTTAATTATATAACTAAAGTAATAATATTTTAAGTTGTAATATTGAACTACAAAAAAGAAAAATTATAAAACAAGATATTATAATTGAAATCAAATAATTATGAAGTTTTATAATACTCTGATATTAAGATACTCTTCTAAGATACTTATGTGAAGTTTTATTTTAATTTGAATAAATTTAATTATGTTAGATACTTTTTTTAAATGCTCTTGTAAATCTCATTCAAGTAATAACATATGATAAGAGTCACAATTTTATAATTTATTATTTATATTTCAATCTTTTAAAACTAACAAAAACAATTACGTTATATAATTAAATATTTTTAATAAAAATATATTGTTTGAGAATTGAATACCACAAGAAATAGGTCCAATGCAAACTTATAGAGATTGAGTAAAATTCACGTTTTCAGTGTAGCTTTTCCATTATCTATACTTATTTATAGTTTCTCCGTTTCAGTTCAGATTAACGTGCTTATGGATGATAAGTTTGTCAAATGTGACAGTCAAACACGCAAACATGACATCATAGATTTAGTTATCAAGTTTTGTCACATTGTCTTTTAAATCGTATAAATTAAAAAATTTGTTAAATAGTGTAAAAAAAGAAAATGGATCCAATTGATGTTATAGTAATCTTGAAATTGTGTGAGCCATGGAGTTTATATTCTTTTTTGGATTTTTAGATTTTTGGTGTTGTTTTTCTGTTATTTTCAAAATATCTTAATTTTAATATATTAAAATTTTTAATATATTTTAATATATTAATAACACCAAATATTTAACAAATAATTCAATTAGAATTATTTGTAAGATATCTCCTTCTTAGAAATGACAGAGTCACAACGGATAATAAAACAAGACATATAAAGAAGAAAAAGCGTTACAACAAGGCATTAATATAAAATACTGTGACTAGTGTATTTGGTGAAGCAGTGGATAAAGACTTCTGATTGATTCCAGCTGTTTTTTCAAGAATGATTTTTAAATTGCTAAATGTGATTGAGATATATGGTGAAATTAATCTTTAATATAATCTCATATTAAAATGCAAGTTTTAAAGTAGGGAGGGAAAGAAAGAGTTGTGTAAGCTAAAATAATCAATATTAAGTTACTATTTTTAACTAATATTCGCGAGTAATTTACTAGTAGCATGATAAGTTTGTTACTAGTTTTTAGCCATACATTTTTAAAGAATAAAAAACGAAAAAATAAAGTTATTAGTAGAAAAATATCAATGATGAAAGAAATTATTTAGAATATAATTTTATAAATTTTTGCTTTTATTTAAATTATATAGTTAATGTTTTTAAGAGATAAATTTTGTTTAAACTTTACATCGAAACTTATTAAAAAATTAATCTCAGTCATACAAATATTTTATCATGCAATATTATTTAACTTATATTTTTTAAGATTAAATAATTATTTTTTAATAATCTTATTTAAAATTTGAATATATATAGATAGATAGAAATAGATATAGATATATATCCACGTATATAAAATCATTTGTAGGTGTTTTTAAGGTGGGTATTCTAAAGATAATAGAACAATTTTGAAAGCGGATTGTCATCCTAGTTTAGAGTTTATTTTAAAATTGCTTTATTGCCAAAAGAAAGTTGATTTTGAAATTACAAATTATGGCCAAAAACTTGGCTGTATAATTTTCATGAAATATTTATTTAAGAGTAAATAAAAGACTTCCTTAAATTAGATGGTAAAATGGATCGGGTTAATGTCCCTTCTATTTAGTCCGTCAGTTTATTTTTTATTTAAAATAAAAATAAAAAAGTAGTTAAAATTTATATTTCTGTATTTAATGGTTTAAATGATGTAAACATAACTTAAATACTTAAAATGTAAATTTTAAATATTAATTATAATAAAGTAACTTAATATTTAAATACAATAATTTTCTTAAATTGTCTAAAAATAATAATTAACCAATTAAAGGTTTAAAAATACATAATTAAGTGTGTATATATATAATTATAAAAAAAATAATTATAAAAAAATCAGTAGACTAGTCATCTTTTAGTATAATGGGGTGGATCAACATTTTCAACCCCCATACCAATAATGAATTAACCCGCTTCACTGTATTTTTTACTGTATAATGATCGTTCGGATGAAAACTATTCTCATCTTGATAAAAAATAAGTTATTTAGTGTCTTATTTTATCCAAAATTTATCTTAAAACGTGTTTTATTTAATATGATGAAAAGTTTGACACATCCAAAAATATGTTGACGATAGTTTATAAAGTATTTGTGTTTTTATTTTGCAAAAGCTTTTTCTTATAATGAAACGGTGATATAATTAGTAGATATTAAAATCAACAATAGTAAACAATGATCTAAATAATATTAATTTTAGTCTAATATACAAAATTACTGGAATAAGTTGTGTCATAATATAATATCTACATTGCATCTCGAGTGCTTATCCTTAAGGGTACTAGTTTAAAAGATCGGAGACGGGTTGTGTAACAAAATCTGAAGGCTACATTTGATCTTTCTATTGAGAAAAATGTTCTTACAATACCAGATTGACTTTATAAAATCTTTGCTTAAGTGAGTTTCCTAGTTCTATAAATTCAGTATTGGATTAGGTTTGGTTTTCAATACTGATTTTAGATTTAATTTGGTATTCGATTTTGATCTTTGTTTCAGCTTTGGAATAGGATATCTACGATGATACTTTGATGCATAATTTAGTTTTATATAATGATGAGTGTTTAAAATAAAATGTTTCAAAAATTCCTCGTAACTTGGGGGTAATAACATGGTTTCGTTGCCTTCCAATTTCTGTTTCATTCTGGTATTTTCGATTATGAGGACGTATATTTTTTTAGCACTTTCCTCCTCTTTAGTGTTTTTATTTTTCTTTGTAATTCCATTTTATCTACATGGTTGTCTTCAGTTTAGTTCCAAAATGAGCGTCAAAATATTTTTACAAAACTAGATTGACTTTATAAAATTGTTAGTTAACTGAAACTTCTAATTCTCAGTGATAATCTTCTTTTATGATTTTAATCTCAAATTTAGTCTAGTCCTCAATCTTAGTATCACATTCAATGTGATCCTCGATTCTAAACCTTCAAAATAAGATACTTATAATAAATTCACAATTGGTTAGTATTATAATTATAACTATTCATAATAAAATGTTCTATCAGAAGTGGATTCTGATATGTTCTAAAAAAATCCTACTACTTCAGAATATATATATTCATGAACTTATACGTATAGAAATCTATTAATTGTAGTTTAAAGTACATGTAGGCGCAATGTTATTTACTTAACGTATTTAATTACTAGTAAGAACACAAATCATTTGAGGATGTCAAAATCATGTTATATGTTTATACAGTGTAGATATGATGATGACTTTAACCTTATCCATACGTGTTTAGGTAGATTAAGATGATTTCGGCCTTTATGATTACAACAAGAATAGTATAATTGAGTGTGACGAGACTAGATGCTTCTTAATAATGTCACTATTTAATAGTGTTTACATAATTGTCATTTCTGTATGGATTTAAAATCCAAAGAAAAAGGAAGTTTGACTATAAAGTCTTCGAATATTGAATTACCATGCACCTTCCCCTGACTTTATGTTTGACTATTTGTTATTAGTGATTTTTAAGAATTAAATTAATAAAATAAAATATTATTGACGACAGAAATGTTAATAATAAATAATTATTTAAAATCTGATATGATTTTATCTACTTTATAGTAAAATTTATTTGAATTTGTTTTTTTGAAATACTAATTTTATTTAAATTATATTTTATTAATTTTTTTAATAATTTTATTAAAATTGGAAAAATTCAGTAATATTCATAAATATCTGTAAATAATAAGGAAATGTCTTTAGTAGGTGCTACTCACTTCTCATACTCCCGCTATCAAATATAAACTACATAATCAATAACATTATTCTTTTTAATAGATGGACTTGGAATTCTAAATAATATATTTTAATATTTACTGTTACAAATTATTTAGTGTTAGAAAAGTAATTATTAATATTGTATAATTTTTTTGAGTTGGAATTTTAAATAACATACATTACAAATAGTCTGTCATAGATGAGATCATTTTAACTCCTAACTTAATAATTATAAATTGAGATGTTTTTAGTTATGACTTAACAATTTTGAACTGAGATGTTTCTAACTATTACTTAATAAATTAATAAATATAAATCAAGATGTTTTCAATTAAGTATGAGTTGAACTAATCTCTAAACCATTTTATATTATTTTTATTTTTTCTCTAAGTATAATCACATTATATATATGAGAGTAACAATATAGGAAATCACCACAAAAGATAGAAAGACTATAAAGAAATATATGTTTTTTACTTACTTGAAATTCTAAATAAAAAGTATATTTTAGTATTTATAGTCACAAATTATTTAGTATTAAAAAGTAATTATTAATAAAAAAATAATATTTTGACAATTATAGTAACCACGTAACAATCTATTTTTAAGGATATTATAATCATTATAAAAGTAAAATTTTGTATTTATAAAGAAATAGATAATGAAGAATAAAATGATAGTTTTAAAAATTTGTTGGATGTAAAAGTATCACAACCCTAACTTTTTGAATTGGAATTTCAAATAGTATATTTTAGTTGTTATGGTTATTCTGTTATATATGAGATATTTCTAGCCATTACTCAATAATTATGGACTGAGATGTTTCCAGCCATGTCTTAACAACTGTGGATCGAGATGTTTTCAGCTATAACTCAACAAATGTGGATCAAGATACTTGAAGTTATAAGATACTGTTATTTTGTTCTGTTCCAATCTACCTGTATTACTGTTACTGACCTGAGTATCGAAATGTCTGCAGGACTCTCTCTCGAAACTGAAAAACATTTGAAGAAACATTAGAAACGTGTATAGAGCCTATAAATTATAAAAAACAACTGAATATTTAGTGATTGTGAGAGTTAATCAGTCTTAAAAAAACAACAATTATTAATATTATAAACAATTTAGTGTGATAACCTTCTCCTTATCAAATATAAATTATTTTTTTACTAATTTAAATATATAACTACATTAGATACCCACATATTAAAGTTTGAAATAATTTTTCATCGTAAATAATACTTGCGTTCTACATATTCGATCTCCTATTAAAAAAATCCTTTAATTTTTGTTCAAATTTAATTTGTAATAATATTTTTAGGTTCAGAGTGCATTTAAATCAAAATAAAATAAAACACATATAAATTTGTAACCAAGATTCCAGAAGCAAATGCAAATCCAATAAGCACACTACTTTACTCTTTTAATTTTCTATGAAAATAATGTACTACTACTTTCTCACCTGGATTTGCTATCATTGCATGGGCCAGAAAAATATCCAAACTTTTTAAGGAGTTTTTTTTTACATAAAGTTTGACACTGTTTCATGATTAAATATTAACAAGTTTCAAAGAAATGTATATAAAATTATTTTAACCAACTATAAAAGATAAAATTTAGTCGCTATATTTTTTAAATAATAAAGATATATAAGAAAATAACTTAAGAGATAATTTTAGTTATTATTTCTAGGACATCTTTAAAATTATTTTAAAGTAATTTCTAGAGACAAAATTATAATCATGAACACATGTTAATCACTATGTACTAACAATAAAGTGCACAAAATTAGTAGACTGTGTAGACTTTTTAAGTATGCTAACTAAGACTTACTTTGTAATATATTTTTTTTGAGAGTAGGAGTATCTTTAAGAAGGTAGTCATATTTATGAGTGAAAAAACAGTTTAAATATTTGATATGCACAAAAAATTAATTTCCATGTCATTGGTTTAATTGAAATCATCCTGGCACGTAACTCACGCGATCCAAAAAGTCACGCACTTTCTCAATATTCTTGTATTTTTCTAAACTCTATTTAATAAGATTACTGTACAATACTTAAAAAAACATTTAATATGAAGTTTAAATTATTAGTTTATGAAAACATAATAATTATATTTAATATTTAAATAGGGGCATGTATGGAAATAAATTAACAAGACTTGAAAATAAAATTAAGGAAGTAAAGAGTATTCTAAGAATGTGTTTTAAGATACACATTATAAAACTAGGTATTTGTGGCGGAAAATAATGCTTTACACATAAATCATATAAGAAGAGTACAAAGGACCTGTTTGGCTCCCGATAAACGCGTTCTCGGTGGATGCACCATTACGCTTATTGCTAACTTCCCTAACACCCAAACTTCACGGATTTCACTCAAACAAGTACAAAAACCTCTCTATTAACACCACCCGATCAGAAATATTTATTAGATGTTATTTCCATATCAAGTATTTTGAGATATAATTATTAGCATTTTAAGATAGAATTGTTAGAGTTATTGTGATTGTTCTTAAAAGTTATATCAACTTCTACATATAAGAATGTTAGGTTTTCTATATATGAGTTTAATGTTTCTATCTTAAATATATTGAGATAATATAATTATAATCATTCATCATATTTAAGAGAATAAAAATACATTTAAATTGAGTTCAATATCAAATCCTAAGCTTATGAAAATATTAAATACCAAAATAATAGAAACATTTTCAAGTAACTAGGAAAAGACAATCTTTTTTTTAAACTTTAAAGAAAATAAGATTTTTCCTCTCTTTAATGTTAAAGGAAAAGAAAAGAAAAAAAGTACTTCCATATTAACATTTATCTAAATCTATTCTCGTTAATTTAAAGATGAACGAAGTCTTATTTATACATCTCCGTTACTTTCCTTATCCTAAGAATATGAGACTAAAAGCAAAGCAATAATGCAAATACAGCTGAACAATAGAACAAAACCCGGTAGTTGTAATTATAATTTGAATTTTTATTCCTTTCAAAATAATGATTTTTTTTTCTATTAAATATCCCTGTCGTACTGATAATACAATTTTCTGTTCAAATATGCTCTCTTTCCACATGTTTTATTATTTTCCCACTTCTCTCGTTTTGACACAATATTTTTCTTTTTAATTATTTCTGGTTTTGTTTTTATCATAATCGACAATATCTAAAAGAAAACCACGACACACCTAACAAGGGTAGCCAATGCATTACCTAATTCAATTCAAATTTTTATAAACTTTTTCTTTCTTTTATATTTGTTGTTCGCATTCATCCACGAAAAACGGAGTTACACTAAATAGATCGTTGGACGTATATTCCACCGACCATTTTTGGAAAAAGAAAAAAAGTAGATATATTATTTTATATAAATATATTTATTTAACACCCCAAAGAAGCAACCAAGAGCCACGGAACTTCACAACGAGCAAGGCTATTCCAGTCATTTCACATTCAACCACGCACGTGTCCAACGCCCACAGCGAGTACTCTTTGCCCCACGCGCTCGAGTCTCCTCGTTAATAAATATTGTTATAGTCAAATATTATGGGACTTTGTTTTTGTTTAAAAAAAGAAAAAAAAAAGAAAAAGAAAAACTTGATTTTTCACAAGTTTAACACAAACTGCATCTAATAAATACAACACAAGGCTCCATTACTGTGATAACTGTACTTTCTGAGAGCTGAAGAAAGGAACTGAAGAAGAAAAGAAGAAAGAAGAAGGTTGTAAGATGAGAACAAGCAACCACCTGATCGGTGTGCTGAACTTCCTAACGTTCCTGTTGTCGGTTCCGATCCTAGGTGGTGGGATATGGCTGAGCAGCAGAGCGAACAACACGGACTGTCTGAAGTTCCTGCAGTGGCCGTTGATCGTGATCGGAGTGAGCATCATGGTGGTGTCGCTGGCGGGGTTCGCCGGGGCCTGTTACCGGAACACGTTCCTGATGCGGCTGTACCTGGTGGTGATGTTCGTGGTGATTGCGGTGCTGATCGGGTTCATCATATTCGCGTACGTGGTGACGGACAAAGGGTCGGGTCGGAGGGTGATGAACCGGGCGTATTTGGAGTACAGCTTGGAGGACTATTCGGGGTGGTTGGAGGAGCGCGTGGCCAGTGATAGCTACTGGGGGAAGATTGCCTCATGCATTAGGGATTCTAAAGTGTGTGCGAAGATGGGGAGAACCATTAATGGAGTTCCTGAAACTGCTGAAATGTTCTACCTCAGACAACTCACTCCTATTCAGGTATATATGCATTAGTCATCACATTTTTCTTGTTTTTTTCTTCAATAACGTGATTTGATTTTTTTTTTTCCATAATATTCATTCGATCGTTGTTTTTGAACTGAGAAAACAAGGAAAGTGCTTGGAGATTATTATTTGGTTTGGTTTTTTTGAATTTTGAAAGGTTTTCTTCACTGTTTTGGGAATGGTTGTTGGAGAAGGAATTGCAGTTATTTACTTTCTGTTTGGTTGTTGGTAGTACAAGTTTTCCTCTGACTCACCAGGAAAAAAATCAACTTGGAAGTAATATTAAAAAAAAAGGTGGTATTATAGAGATTGTAAGAAATGATTTATAATATAATTAACGTTAAAGTTGACGTAAGGAAGTGCCGTTGGAATTTTATTTTTTTTTAGGTTAAATTTTGTAGTAAATGTTGAATCAAATGGATGTTGGAATACCTAAAAAAATCTTTTAATTAATGCTATTTCGATTTTATTAAGTTAATATTATCCAAGATCGATTTAGATCAATGATTGTGGTTGGGATTAAAGACGACTTTTTTCTTGTATTTTTTTTGGGGAGGTTTTTGTTTAGTGGTTTGAAAGAAAGTATGGGTGTGTAGTGAAACAAGGTTGAAGTAAAGGAAGTGCATGTGTTGATTAAATGAGTAGATCTATCTCACTCTGCAAGAAACCCTGCGGCATGTGGGGTGATGGGTTTTCATTCGTCAATTCCCGGAAGTTATGGTTGTCTGTCGAATTCATTGCACCCTAAACAAATGGGGACAAATAAAAATGAAAATGATACAAATACACTGTTGGTTAGATATTTATTATGCATATACTTTTTTTTTTCTGTTTCTCGTTATTTTAATCATATCATATATTTTATAAAACTATTTTCCTTTAGATATAAGTTGATTATTTTAGGTGTTTATAATTTTTTTTATTTTTTTTATTTTTTTTATTTTTTTATTTATAAAAGAAGAAAGAAAATATAGCATCATATGGTGATAATTGATGAACTTTGTTTTGGAAAGGGGCGGCTTCATCACTACTGGATACCAAATGTGTCATGGTCACATGTTTAGCTTTGATTTTTACATAATTGTCTATACTCTATAGTGTAACATCATATGAAGAGTGATAATGTTATATAACATCATGCCACGAAGGGATTTTTCTTATGGAGACCATTGAACAGGCTTGTGATGTGTCATTGGTAGGGCCGTTTTAAGGGGAGCCCATGTTGCTAATAAGTAATAGATTATGGGACTGATCAACGACATTCATTAAACATAATCATGGTACCAAAGAATTGTAGTTTGTTATAATTGCTTAAATTTGAATCGAGGAAATGATTTCAAAGAACTATATAATATCATTTATCATGAAATAATACAGTTCTTAACTTTTTATCACGGGGCCTGAAACGTGTTGGAATTTGAAACTAGTGAGGGGCTTAATGGTATTATCAGATTCCTAACCTTTTTTTCTCTTTCTTGCTAATTAAGCATTGCATAGTGAGTTAGAATTATTGCCATCTTCTGCATTTCTACTTAGGCTTCATTTACACATGTAAACGTTTTTGGCTGGGCCAAGCATGATGGGTACATGTAACCTAACTACTTGTCGCTTTCTCCTTTTTACAAGCTCCCCCAACTCACATAAGAATGTTCTAGGATACTTTTTAAACTTTTGATGATTTTATCTTTTAGGTGGGAGTGGGATATACTTTCTCTTTTTGGTTTCCTTGTGTAGTACATATATTTTAGAATCTTGGGATGACAAAATCGTAGAAGATGAACTCAAGACCATTTTTATACACCCCAACTATCATTCAATAATGGAATTTGTACAATGCTTTTTTAGATATTAAATTGCTTAATTGTAGTGATCTATAATTGACACTATACTGTGGAACATTATTGGTAAAGATATGTAGGTAATGCCTACCTTTACTTATACGGTCAATAGTTTTATGATTTATTAAGGTTTTGACTTCAACATGTTGATTTCTTATGTTGTACTGCCTGATATTTTGATCTTTTAGAATATCTCCACAGTTTCCTTATCTAAATTATGTTTCGTGTGTTGCTCTAATTGGTACATGGGACACTGACAATTTTGGTCTCAGAGGCTGGTGCCTGGTCCGTATGTTATCCATGTCTCTAAACAAAGCAACTTTTTAGTGCATGCTCATACCATAATATTTTTCTAGGGGAAAGAAAAAGGGTAATTATACATCAACTGCCACGCGGAACAAACGATAAAGACAAAATCAGAATCTCTTCTTTTTCAAAACACAAAATATTCAGGCAACTATTTTCACAAACTTAGCACAGGACAGCAGGTGGGGTGGTAGTTTCAAGCTTCTATTTGTTCAAAGAAGTCCTGTATACAGCATGGCATTACCCCATGCTGCATAAAAAACTTAGATGCAGTTAGAAGCATAAATTTTCATTATTTTCTATAATATTTGTCAAATAAAGCAAGACTATAATAGCTTTTTTTACTAAAAACACTTTTGATTTCTAATCTTGCTTTTTTATTCCATTAAGTTTTCATAGTTTTAAGTTTTTTTGTTTACTGGTCTTTAAAGGGTTAGATCATGTTTGTCTTTGTGTCAGGAGCAAATCATACTGAATTTGATAACATGTGATAAACAAGAATGGGGTGCTTGACTAGAAGAGTAAAAAATAGGAGAGGAAAAGCTGACCAAAATACCAATACAAATTTAATGAAGACACTTTAAGATACTAAATTGAAATTTGTTAAAACTAAAAGTTCAAAATTAAGAAAATAAGATAAGAGACTGGAAAGGTATGTAAACTTTTTTTTTTTAAATTTATTTTTGGTCTCAAACGAAAATGACCTTAATATTTTGTTGCTAAACCTATTTGCCATGCAGCAGTTGACTGAAGCAATGTTCTGTTTTGTGTGTTACAGTCTGGTTGCTGCAAGCCCCCCACAGAATGTGGCTATGTCTATCAGAATGAGACTGTGTGGAACCTAGGATCAGGACTGATGGGAGGCAATGCAGATTGCACAAGGTGGAGCAATGACCAAGAACAGCTCTGCTATGCCTGTGATTCCTGCAAGGCTGGAGTTCTGGCAAGTCTGAAGAAGAGTTGGAGGAAGGTCTCAGTGATCAACATTGTTGTTATGATCCTCCTTGTGATTGTTTACATAGTTGCTTATGCAGCATATAGGAACAACAAGAGGATGGATAATGATGAACCCTATGGTGAAGCCAGGATGACAAAGGCACAACCTAGTGCCTTTCATCTTTAGTGGCACTATTTGTAAGCCAAAACTGTGTTAGGATTTTGAGCCTTTTTTTTTTCCTTTGTAGCTAAGTTGCTATCTCATGGTTTTGTGTCAAACATGAATTTGGTTTTAATATTAAAGAATGAATGTATTTAATTATTATATTTGCTTTCTATGGAAGATACTAATTTTGTAATGTTTGATTAGTAGTGATAGATTTGTAAATTTAGAGAAAATATCTTAGATTTTATTTGGATGAGATGATGGAAAATGAGAGGCTGAACAAACAATAAAGAAAATTAAATTAGAATTCAGATTGTGTTTAAATTAGGTGAAATAAATAAATAAGTACAAATAATTAAGACTAATCCAGTGAGCCCAAGAAATTGCTAGTTATTATAAATGGGAGCAGAATGCATGCGACTATTGTACCATGAAATTAATTAATTTTTTTATTTTGATTTAGAAATATACTCTGTACTAATAATTTAAGTTATATTTATGTACCATACCATTGGCTGAATTTAAACTCATGAAGAAAACTAGTTTTGTCTCTATCTAATTAGCAGCACAGTAAAAGTGCCCTAATTTATTGGCAATATGCAATCAATGTTTTTTTTTAATGATTTTATGTTAAGGAAAGAAGTAGTTAGTTCTGTTGAACTTTCCATTTTTTTTTTATAAAATTTTGTTAAAACACATCTTTAAATTTTATTCTGTTTTCGGCACCATAAAATTTATTTTTAATTCAATTAGTTTTTAACCTTTACCAAAAACTTTATTTTAATTGATGTTAAATTTATAAATTTTACAACCGATTCTAATTATCAAGCTAGAGTTATAATTTATTTTAAATACCAATTATTTATTAAATTTTCAATTTATTTTTAAATTTATTTTTTATATATAAAAGATATAATAAAAAAGTGAATTTAGAAAAAAAGTAAAAATAAGAACACCAAAAGTCTTCATTTATGTGTTTAATTCTAAAATTTGTTATGTTTTTAATAATGTTAGGACAAATTATTTATATAAACAAAAAACCAATACATGACTATGATTTGAAATAAAGAAATCATTACCTTTTCTTATTTGCAATCCTAATTTAATATAAAACACTATTTATAAAGAGGTAATTTTAGAAATTAATTCATAAGAATTTAATATTAAAGTGTAAAATAATAAAAATAAATAATAAAGCGGAGTGAAATTAAAAGGTGATGGTACTTTGTAAGTAAGATAAATTCTAAAGTTGAATGATTAAAAGAAAAAAGAGTTTAAGGTCTTTATTTATAAAAGAGGTAAAATTATAGAAGGTTAAATATTTTTTTATTTTATTAATCTTCTCAATTAAAGGATGCAAATATTAATATATTACTCGAGTGAAATAGAATAGAGTTTACATAACGTGCTCGAATTTTCACTCGTTGCTTTAGAGTTAAACCTATAAGTACTTTTATAAGTATTATGAGAGTTTGGAAGATTTGTTTATTTTTATCCGATAGCACCTCTTTATAAAATTTTCAACAAAAAAAAAAAAAAAAAAAAAAAAATTTTCTTTTATTTATAAATTTTATAATTTTATTTTTAATTTTTTTTTTTT
>Ga0099824_1000417_pt1 | contig 49207 bp, 18 predicted proteins | sample SiratrowhiteBW_FD_76837 | JGI IMG/M metagenome (GOLD analysis project Ga0099824, IMG submission 76837) | Root nodule microbial communities of legume samples collected from California, USA - Siratro white BW | ecosystem: Host-associated > Plants > Roots > Nodule | place: USA: California... | reverse complement strand
TCTTTATCAAAAAATCAATTACATCTTTATCAAAAATCAAATTTTATCTTTATAAAAAATCAAATGATATCTTTAATAAAATATCAAATTTTATCTCTATCAAAAACCAAATTCTATCTTTATTAAAAATCAAAATTTATCTTTATCAAAAATCAAATTTTATCTTTATCAAATTTTTATTTGATTTTTGCCATTAATTATTTAGATATTGTTTTAAACAAACTAAAAATACAAATTTTAATTAAAATAACAATTTTATATTTTATTATAATTTCTTCTTCCAATATCAATTTTAGTATAAAAATACAATTACAAAATTATTATAATTTATTTTAATATAATTTATTATGTCAAATTTAAAATTATTATAAAATATAAAATAAATAATTTATCATTTTTCCTATTATAATTAATTAGTTTAAAAATCATAAAATATTTAATTTTATTTTCTTTGTATTTTTTTAAATTTGAATTTAATTATTTTTGCATTATTTTTTATCTTAATTTTAATAAACTAATAATTAAAATTTTTAATAAATATTAAAAAAGAGTATTATTACAAAAAATAAAAAAGTGTTATTTCAAGAATTAAAAAATAAAGAGTATTACTATTAAGAAAAATAAAATTAAAAAGATACTAATTAAGTAAAAAATATAGTCACATATCATTTTAATATAATAGTGTAAATATTAATAATTTATAACAATAATGAAGTGAATTTTCCTTTTAAGTATTCTTGTACATAACTTTTTATGATTTTATTTTTAGGTAATTATTTTTTTAACATTTAAATAACTATCCAATAAAAAATTATCTAAGCTTTAAAAAAATTACCTACAATAAAATCATGAAAATTATTTATTTTTATAATTATTTTCTATTATTTTTTTTATAATTCAATAATATATTTTTATTTTAATAATAATAAACAAAAATTTTCTTATTAAAAGAAAAAAGTGAACGTTGGTGTTTCTACTAGTCTAGTATAATAATAGATAATTTTAATAACCCCTTGGATGTAACGGCACTACTAAAGTTATTCATTAATAATTCTAGAGGAACAAATCCAAAGAATGAACAAAGCGAAGAAGAAAAGATTCAGAGGAAACAGAAGGAGTAGAAGAAGGGGTTTTGTGGTGGGCGTGACAACGACCAACCTCTCTTGGGTTCCATTCTGGTAAGCCCCTTTCTCACTTTCTTCAACCCTTCACTGCAATTCGCATCGCGCCCTTTGATTCCACTCACTGTTCGCATTATACTCTGCGTCGCACTTAGAACAGATCTACATCTTCAGGCATAAATTTGTGTTGAATGTTAACATCAATAACGCGTGATCTTGCGGTCTATTCAGATGTCTAAAGCAACTGACGTGGAAAACCCTAGTGATAACCCTACTGTTCAAAAGGGTGTGGATGTGAATGTGAATTTGAATTTGAGTGATGGTGAGGGAAATTGGTACACTTCATTGGTGCATCAAATTTCAGTATATGGTGTTGCTGCTGGGTATTGTTTATCTGCATCTTTGCTCTCCATTATCAACAAATGGGCAGTGATGAAATTCCCTTACCCTGGTGCCCTAACCGCCCTGCAGTACTTCACCAGCGCCGCCGGGGTCTTCCTCTGCGGCCGGCTCAAGCTCCTGGAGCATGACTCCCTTGACCTTATGACAATGTGGCGGTTTTTGCCGGCGGCAATAATATTTTACCTGTCCCTTTTCACCAATAGTGAGTTGCTCCTCCATGCCAATGTTGACACATTCATCGTGTTCCGATCGGTTGTGCCTTTGTTTGTTGCCGTAGGGGAAACGCTGTTCCTGCACCAGCCGTGGCCGTCAGCGAAGACGTGGGCCTCCCTGGCCACCATCTTTGCCGGAAGCGTGCTCTATGTGGTCACAGATTATCAGTTTACATTCATGGCTTACAGCTGGGCATTGGCGTACTTGGTTAGCATGACCATAGATTTTGTTTACATAAAGCATGTGGTTATGACCATTGGCTTGAACACGTGGGGTCTTGTGCTATACAATAATCTTGAGGCTCTTCTGCTTTTTCCACTGGAGCTGCTGATTATGGGTGAGCTAAAGAAGATTAAGCATGAGATCAAAGATGAGTCTGATTGGCACACATTCCAAGTCATTTTGCCAGTGGGATTGTCTTGTCTGTTTGGTCTGTCAATCTCTTTCTTTGGATTTTCTTGCCGCAGGGCAATTTCTGCAACAGGGTTTACTGTCCTTGGTATAGTGAACAAGTTGTTGACGGTTGTGATCAATTTGGTCATATGGGACAAGCATTCAACATGGGTGGGTACGGTGGGTCTTCTGATTTGCATGCTGGGTGGTATTATGTATCAACAATCAACAAGCAAGCCAAAGGCTGCGAAACAGGCGAGTGCACAGGAAAATGAAGAGGAACAACAGAAATTGCTTGAGATGCAAGTCAATTCAGAGACTGACATAAAAAATAATGAAGTTAAGAAATCAAGGGAGGAAAGCTGAAATTATTTTCATGTAGGACGATTTCATATTTCCTTTCAACTGTATGTTTGTTTTGCAGGTATTTGATATAAATTATGCTCTCATTTTTTGTGATTGTTGATTCATGATTCTTTATCACGCTATCTCCATGAATGGCAAGCTCATTGGAAATCTCTTATGTAGGGTTTTATTTACTTTAGTGGCTGTCATGTAAAATCTATTATTTAAGTACTTGATAGATAAAAGGTTATTCAATTTAGTTGGTTCTTTCACTTCTAAGCTTTTAAACTGAATAATTTTATGTTTCAAATCTCTGTTTGTTCTTTTCTTGCTCTTGATGCTTCAAATTCAGACTGTTATCAGTCATGTTTTCTCTGTTCTTATCATGGATATGATGATTACACATGACTGTATTTATGTTGTCTCCATAATTGTAAGTTTATTTGATAGATATCTGACCTCGGCTTGACCAGCTTTAACACATTGTATTATGTCCTAGTCCAACTTAGTTTCTAATACACATTGATAAGGTAGTTGTATCAATGCAATAATTTCAACCAAACAACTCCTAGATTATCCTTTGTTAGGAATTTAAATCAGCACAATCAAGAACAGGGATGGAAGGTTTACTATAGAAAACAATTAAGTAGACAGAGAGTCAATTGAGGGTGTTAGGATGGTTGGTGAGGGTTGTATGTAGGTTGGTCTATATAAAGACCAACCATTAGTTGTAGAGGAACTTTTGGTTATTTGTTTTGTTTGACAGGACATTCGTTGTAGAGGAACTTTTGGCTATTTGTTTTGTTTGACAGGACATTCCTGTGTGAAAGGAAGAGTGCTTCCTTTGAGATACTGAGTTGCAATTCAGTATTTGTTTTGTTTGAGAATTCAATAAAAACATTCTCAGAGAAGTGAAATTCATTTGGTCGTTCTGATTTCTCGGTTTTCTCTTTTTAGAAACCTAACATCCTGCGGCTGAGAACAAACGATCTGTCTTTGTAAGAGAAGAACACTGAAAATGTTTTCTCTTCTCAACCTGGTTTCTCTTGCCCCCTAAAGTTCTCAACTCCGCTCTTATGTCCAGTGTAACAGTAAGATATTTGCCCCAATGGGTTCACCTGTATTTGTTTTCTCATTTTAATTCTGCTAAATTAATACCTTTTGCTTTGTATTTTTTTTTGTTTTGTTTTTTTTTTTTTGTATGTCGTTAGGTTATTACAGAAGATTGATTCATGTTTGCTGAAATAAATTGCTTACTATGAGAATGCATTAAAAATGGTTTTCCTCAATCTTGGCCAAATGCCAATACCTTAGGGCTGCTCATATTTGATCTGGTGTTGTTCACATGACAGATCACAGTAGCTACTCTAACGTATTTAGAACACACAAACAAATATATATAATTAGCATTAGCTTCTGCCCTCTGAAATGATTTTAAACTAAAGATGTATTTGTTTTGACTAATGCACTTAGGAAGAAAAACCAATAGTGGATAAAAATGCTACTCAAGTGGATTAGTTAGGCTATATAGATTTTCATATTAATTATTGTTAAACGGAGGCCATGGTGCTGTAGCCTAGTGGATTTCCTGCAAAACCCAACTTTTAGCTATGGAAATTTGAGGTTATGATAGAAGCCATTTTTGTTGAATGGGTTATGGATCCGATGTTTCTTAGAAATTACTTTAGAAAACTTAGCCATAAGCCTACATTATGTTATTTTTTCACCTTGATAATATTTATTCCTTTTCCAATCTAAAGGTCAACTAATAAATCCTTTGGGAGGCATTTGACCCAGTTCTTAAACCATTATACCTTTCGTACTTTGGAACTGAGTAGCTGTAGAACCTAGAAGAACGAAAAGAAAGTGAGGACCACGTACACTCGGAAGAACAAGGAGTAAGGTAAAACAGTTGGAAATTGGAAGAGTTTCGGTTGATTGGGAGTTAGGTTTGTTGATTAGGCAGATGAAGTTGTAAAGAATGGGAGATTATATCTAAATAGTTGGGGGACTAGAGAGGATAGAAAAATAGGCTATTAGAAAATAGATGTTAAGTCTAACTTAACTTCACAAAATTTGTAAAATAAAATTTGCATTCACTTATATACTTATTTTAGTCATATCTTTAGGAGATGTGAAATCTTTAACACATTTTTCATGTTGAGGACAAAACATCTCAAATATGGGATTAGAAAGTTGTGGGTGTCACGACAGGCCAACTACCAATCATAACTAGAATAAACTTTATTTTGACCATATATCTAACACACTCCTTCACTATTGAGAATGGCTGATCAAATAGTAGCTGATATTATAGGTCCAATAAATCTTATCAAAACAGACTTTGACACTATAGTAGAAAGTGGACTTCATACGAAATTTAACCTCAAAATCAGTCTAAGGTGAAGTTTGAACTCACTTTTATATTCTATTTTAGTCATATCTCTAGATTATATGTCAACCAAAATGAAAAAAAAAAAAAATTTTCTAAATGATATGGATCTCCAACTCAAACGTTTAGAGGTGCGGTTTGGGAACTAAGCAAGTGGTTCAGTTGTCTTACAGGTAACCTTCGTTTAAAGGAAAGCCATTGGATGGAGGATTCTTACCTTTAAGCACTGTCGTGTTTCAGTTAACCTTTACAGAACGTGCTGTCTCCTTACTCTGCCATTGAGCTCTCTTTCTATGATCTAAGAATTGTGTTTGTAACAACTAGTGATTTCTTGTCTCGAAACTTTTTGAATATTCTAGTGGTGAGATGGAACTGAAAGATTAATGATAAAAGTTATTCTGGATCAAATATTCCCTATTGCTTCTAGTTTAATTGTTTGGCACTTGCAAATTCGTTATAAAGTTATGGGACATTGTTTTACATTAATGAGCAATGGCTGTACTATTTATTAAAGCATTATGAAGAAGGAAGCTCTTTAGTCAATTTGGCTGTTGTTTGAAATTATTCTCTAACTGAAATTTCTATGAATTTTAAAATCAAATATTAGTAGTGTTTGGAAGTATTGAAAAGGTAGCCTTTGCTAGTTTTTTCTTTAGAAATCAGCGGATACTTCTGTTTTATTATATTTCGTTTGAGCTATTTTATAAGTTTGTATGGGTTCTAAAGTAGCAGCCTCATTAGAATTAACATGCTATTATTTCTAATGTATGGTTCCAACATTGTTTCTATGACTATGCTAATATTTTTTCTTTATTTTATTTTGGTTCGAGACTTCGAATTTACAACACTTGAAAAAGGTATTTTACACAAGAGAAGAAAAGGGGAATTTTACTAGCCATATCCTTATAAGTATCCGTAAGGAATAAATAAAGTACAAAATGCATTTTACATACTAAAAATAAGAGGGATTACATTATCATTTTGGTAGTTCTTATAAAAAATTTTATTTTTATTCTTCAATTTTGTTATTGTATGGATTGAGAGTCTTCTCTCTCGTTGTTTCATTTTGCAACTATATTTTAATAAAAGGAGAGTTGTACTTATAAAAGGTTATTTGACGTTGAATTTATTTATGATAGTTAAGTGTGATAAACATTTATACATTTGTATAGATAGTTGGATCTCTGCACGTATGTGTTTGGATTAGTATAGATATTATAATTAATCTCTTATTAGTTCATATTGGTTTATGACATTAATATAATATTAGTGTTGTTAATTATGTTGTCTCAGTTTTTTTAGGTATATTTGGTGTCGCTTGTCAGATTATTTTGGTCAATTTTGTTATTATCGGCTAAATGTGTCAATGTGACCTTAATTATTTAGTTTCAATCATGTGGTTTTATTTATGAAAAATATGATATTTTGATATTGATTTTAAAGGTACTCCCATTTAGCACCATGACATGGCAAAAAAAAAGAATATTTTAATGAGTTATAAGACCTACTTGATTATGAAGTTCTTTTAAAATGTATGACAGTTGCGTTCAAGTGGTTTTTTTTGTTTTGATATGTAGTTTGTTAATAATTACTTTTGAACTAGTTTAATAAATATGAAAACTAAGAACCTCATATGTTCACATTTACTTTCATTTTGAAAAAAATATAGTTATTACGTTATGTAAAGAAACATGTCCTTTCGCTTGTGATCCAACAAGGTCAAAATGGAAGTACTTATAGGAAATTATGGAACTATTTTAAAATGTATGACACTCACATTCAGGTAGTTTCTTATGTTTTTGTATGTGGTTTGCTGAGAAAGACTTTTGAACTCATCTTACAAATATGGCAAGTACGAACCTCATATATTCATGTTGCTTTCATTTTGAAAAAATATAACTAATATTGTATGAAAAAGTATGTTCTTCCATTTGTGATTTGACAAGGACTTCTAAAAAATTATAAAACTCTTTTAAAATGTATGACAACCATGATTTCCTTCATTTTGATATGTGGTTGATAAGTACTTTTGAACTCGTCTAGCAAATATGAAAAGTAAGAATCTCGTGTGTTTATTTTTCCTTCATTTTGAAAAAATATAATTATGATGTTATGGAAATTAAGAATGTTCAAGTGGTTTCCTCTGATTTGATATGTGGTTTGTTGTTAAGTACTTTCGAATCCCAAGTGAAAAACGAAAAGCAGATATGAACGTAGCACATGTAAGTGAATAAAAATTTAATTTTTTTACCATGTAACTGTGTCAAATTGATGTAATGACACGTAAGGGTGTCAATATATCACGATCGTTTAGTTATAAATGGTATATTAGCCTTCTTAAGTTCAAGAACTTTGTTCCAGAGTTTTATTTGTAAGAAAATTTTAACCGATTTCTGTTGATAAGTGCTTTGTCGTTTGTTGAGATGTACATAGCTAGATACTACCCACTATCCCCCAAGCTTCAAGGGTGTGTCCTGAAGAGTTTAGCAAAATATTGGTATGGATCGGATGGAGAGCTGAAGCATTATCCCTCGTGATCTATGTGTTGAACCATTATGATAGTTGGATGTGAAAAAATTTAATAGACTAAATAATGAAAAGAATTAATTGAATTTGCTCCAGTTGGTAAAAAATTAAAATAGTATATTTTTTTTAAATCATGGACTTTAAAAAAATTAAATAGACAGGTTGCGCTTAGAAGAATTATTTCAGAAAGAATATACACGATTAGAAGCGTGATTTTACTTTCTTCTTTCTTAATTTTTTTTCTAAAAATTGTGATTTCTAACTTTGTTATTTATCTATTTTTTTACATTTTTATAATTTAAATTGAATTTAAATAACTTTGGTCCAGTTATATATAACGACTCAATGGATAGTTTTAACCTAATTTATAATAAAATAATTTTTAAAGATAATTCTGAATAAAACAAATAAATAAATTTTATTAAAATGAAGTTCAATTGAAGTTGCGTAAGGGTTTACAGAATTGCATGAACAAGTATTTTACATATAAAAATCGAATAAAAAATAACTATTTAACCGGCAAACTTTCTTGATAACAAAATGTTTGTTCAACACCCAATGAATGAATGTTTATACCAAGAAAAGGAATAATAAATAAATAAACAGGACTATGTTGGAAAAAAATATATTATTGTTACTATATATATATATATATATATACCTGGAAGTGTATTAAAGGTGCATAGATGGATCTATCCAAACTTTCTTGTGAATAACTTCAAGGCCGGCAATTTAATTAGCTCCACTTTCTTGTCAGAATCTAATTGGATTTGTAGTATTCGCTAAAGTGTTTCTATGTTCTCCACGGATATATTTGTAGTGATGTGACTCCTTCACAATTCAGATATATTAATAATAGATAAAACCGTAAAATCCGTAATTGTTAGATTCTTTTGCTTGTTACCAGTGTAATAAATATATAAATACTATAACCATGAGTATATAATTCAACAAAAAAATATTTTTTACATTTATCAAAGATATATATGTTTTGTTGTTAAAAGACATATATATGTATTTCTTCAAAACTAATCAAAACATTCTAAAATTTAAAGTTCAGTTACTAAATAACTTTTACTCCCAAAGTTAAATATCAGTTCCATTTGGAAATAAAATCTCTAAATTGTCAAAATTTATGTTTAATTTATGATTTCAGGTTATTGTACTCAACTTGATTAAAGTATTTTAAACAACTTCTCATCTAATTTATTTTGAATAAATGACTTATTTAATTCTAAAATTTAGAAATTTAGATCACTGTACAATGTATAAGACGCTGTATATTTTTTGTTTTTTATTGTTTAAGTTTCGTGACACCAATCTTCATGATAAGACCCCTAAGACCTTCGCACCAAATGGTAAGTTCAGTGTCAATTCCCGAGCTCCGAAAACGAGTGTGGACCCACCGAAATGACGAAACCACCCTCAGCGGTATGAATAATCCCATTTTCTGCATGCAATTGGCATGAACGCTGCACCTTGCAACATTCACCTGGCTCCTTCTTAATTACCAACACGTTAAATTGGTGTTCCTCAATCCCAAAACCCTGTTTCTGCTTCAAAAATTTTCACATAAAAACAAAAATCAGAAACCGTTTTGCAGTTTATAACCTATCGAGAATTGAGAAAAGGATGAACCAAGTTCCATGGGCAACCATAGGGGTGGTGATTGCGTGGTACAGTTCCAACATCGGTGTGCTCCTTTTCAACAAGTACTTGCTGAGCAGCTACGGCTTCCGGTTCCCGGTTTTCCTCACCACGTGTCACATGCTCTTGTGTTCGCTTCTCAGCTACGTTATTTCCGTAACGGACATGGTTCCGTTGCAGAGCCTGCGCTCCCAGAGCCAGTTCTGGAAGATCGTCGCACTCAGCGTCGTTTTCTCCTTCTCCGTCGTTTGTGGCAACGTTTCGCTCAGGTTCATTCCGGTGTCGTTTAACCAGGCAATCGGCGCCACCACCCCCTTCTTCACCGCCGTTTTCGCTTACGCCGTCACCAGCAAGAGAGAGGCTTGGGTAACGTATGCCACGCTCTTGCCTGTTGTAACAGGGGTCATCATTGCCAGTGGGGTAATCAATTTTCCTCTTCAATCTTTTATTTGTTTTGGGTTTTGAATTTGATTCCTAACTTTTCTTAATACACAAGGAGTTAATTTGAAGTGTTCAATTATTCTGTTAAATTAAGGGATGTTGTGTCATAATAACAAAAGATGATACAACAGTTCAGTTCAAAGTATATATTTTGGTGTAAGAGAAATTTGGTATTGATTTAAATTGGAAAATAAAATACTATTTGTTGTGTTAGTGTACATAGATGTTGAAGTTCAGAGAAATTTTATGGTAGTTTGAGAAATTTAAGGGCTTAGATACTGTTACGGAGAAATTTTCGCTTTTTTCACTAGTTACTGTATATAAAATTTCTCAAAGTGTAACAGCTTTTTCAATTTATTGGGCTAAAAGATTTCTAGATAATAAAATATTAGAGAAATAAAATGAAAGTTAAATATATTTTATCAAAGAGAAATAAAAAAAATAAAGAGAAAGTTATTCCTTGTTAAAAGTTTCACTTTGGATAGAACCAGAAAGATGACCATATCAGTGAAAATATCCTAAATGTTTTTTCGTCTGAATTCTCAACATTTTCTTCCGTCCTTACTATTTCATTTATCGCCTAGCAAATGAAGCTTTAGTTTCTGTCTTCCTTTGATATTGGAGTTGGAAGTCAACAATGTTGCACTCATTGGCATAACGCATGTAGCCTCATATTGAATTCGTGAGCTAAAATAAATTGAAAATGCTTGTGTTGCTGTATCCAATTTCCATGCGTATGTGTTCCTGAAAACAAAACAAAACAGAACATTTTGAAGTTTCAGTGATGCTATAGAACAAGCTTCGTGTGTATTGAGTTAAACATGGCTAAGCTTGGATAAATTAGAAGGAGGAGAGCTGAAGAGAATTTGACCCGTATCTTTGAAAAATTCTTTTTTAGATTGAGGTGTTTGGAAAAGTAACAAACACATTGCTAGTTTCCTGTGACCACACTTTTTTCTACAATCTTTACCTCCGAGTTCCAGAAAGTTTTAAACTTTGCCAGTACCATTTGCATTATTAGTTCATGCTAGGGTGTGAAATCATTCTTGACATTTTTTATTTTTATTTTGACAAGTTTAGATACTAGAGAATTATTTTTAGAACTGGCTTTTTCAGAACTGAGCTTATTTCAATTCTTGTGTCTATGAATAACCAGAGTAATGAGTTGGTTTTGTTGTTGAGATTATTACTTTGAGCACACATTTCCTTCACATTATCTGGTTTAAAATTACTTCTATGAAACCACAAAACACAAAGGGTACCTAACCCAGATGTCAGCGCAATAAGGGTGAAATTCTTAGTTGCCGTTTTCCGGAATATGTTTCATAAGTCAGGCCATATTTACCCCTTTTTCCTACCTCAATTTCTCCAAGCCACTTATTTTCTTCTTATTTCTTGATCTTAACTATTCTGTTATTCTTACAAACCATCGTGTCAAAACAATTGCTAACATTACTTGTTTTCTAATTTCTCCAAGAATCAATTTGTTTTCCTCCGATATCAAATTTAACACTTATCTTGCAGGGTGAACCGAGTTTTCATCTGTTTGGATTTGTAATATGTGTTTCATCGACTGCTGCCAGAGCATTTAAATCAGTGCTTCAAGATATTTTGTTGTCCTCAGAGGGGTACTGATTTTATCTGCTTTTTGCTTATTTTCGCAACCTGATTGATACCAGGAACTTCTAGGTCCTGAATTACTCCAAGTGCTACTGCTCTATACTTCTGTTGTAAACCAACATAAAAATAACTTCGATGATTTTCAGAGAAAAGTTGAATTCTATGAACCTGCTGCTTTATATGGCACCTATAGCGGTGATGGTCTTACTTCCCGCGACATTGATTATGGAGGGAAATGTGATTGGGATCACAATAGATCTTGCCAGAAAGGATATAAGAATCTTTTGGTATCTGCTTCTCAGTTCTTCTCTTGCATATTTTGTGAACCTGACTAATTTTTTGGTGACGAAACATACAAGTGCACTAACCCTTCAGGTATGTCCTAATGCCATAAATAACTTGACTGATTAAGAGCTTCTTTCAACATATATTATCTGCATTTCATATACTAAATTCTGAAAATGAAGCCAACAACATTTGTTGAGCATTCTTCTGAAAACGTTTCATTGCTCTGTATTTGAATAGACCACAAGAATTTAACTTCTAGTTTTCTTGCTATTTGGAAATAATCCAATATATATGTATATATATGGCATAAACTGAATCTGAATGACACTGTTAATCTTTCTAGGTTTTGGGGAATGCAAAAGGAGCAGTTGCCGTGGTTGTCTCAATTTTGATATTCAAAAACCCCATTTCAATGATGGGAATGCTTGGCTATGCACTCACGGTCACTGGAGTTATACTGTACAGTGAAACCAAGAAGAGGTATAGCAAAAATTAGTAAAATTAACTAGATTACTAAAAGCAGAGTGTGATTTACCACAAGCGAGAGGACCAACAACAAGTTATGTATATAATGATGAGCTTCAGCAACCATTTATTACACGTGAACACAGTATTTTTTTTTTTTTTTACTCCATATTTCATTCATTGCAAGCATGGGGGAGTGAGTTGTCACATTCCCATAAACTGTTTTTATGTGGACTTGTGCTTCATCCCTAGTTAGACATTTTGAATTTGTTTTGCTTTTAGTTCTTTCAATCACTGCAATTTCTTTTTTCACAACATTTAAGAAGGAACTCCAATAGTTTAGCCGGAGAGTATATGTAAGTTTTATACTTATATTGTGCTTATTATATTTTGGGCAAATGTTAACAATACTTTTATTGGGTAATTTTGTACCAAAAACACAGTAGTTTAAAACTTTTCACACAAATAAAAAAAAATAATAAATACATGTAATATAGTGTTATCCCATTTGTACGTACACAGCTTTTTTATGATAATAAAGCACAATGATGTAATTACATTTTTTTAATAAAACTATTAATAATTACTATAATATTAAAAGTAAAATTATAATAAAATATTTATATAAATATTTTTTTATTTTTTATCTATAAAAGATATTTATTAAACTACTAAAAATTATTTGTTAAACGGCAAAATCATTATTGATAACCATTATCATTATCTATTATTTATTTTAATAAGTAGAAACTGCTATCATAATTTAAGTGTATCTCTTTATTAATTTTTTATGACATTTGCTTAAGTAATTTTACTAAAATAAACTCAATCAATAGATAAATTATTTTATCTGCAACGTATATAAACATTGATGTAACTTACTTGAAAATAATTAGAAATACAAAATAGTATTTCATTGCAAACTGAAAATTGTTAGTTTATTTTAAAAAATTACTGTAATTATTTTGGGATCAAGAGAAGTATATAAAGAGTACCGCCTATGACCAATAATAATGATAAGAATAAACGCTTTAAAATATTCTACAAATCAACGTAATAATATTTCTTCAGAATAAAATATTAATATCGTTTAATTTGAAATCACAGTTTCAATGTAAAAGAAAATTAAAAATAGCCATTTCTTAGAAAAAAATTTAGTTAGAATTCAAATTAAAATATATAATGATTATCTATAAAAAGTAACAATTACAAGATTTAATTTAAACATATTTATAATATTAATGTCTCATTAAAATTATATATAAATCAAAATTATAAAGAAATAAAAATTTATATATTTTACAAAAAATATGTTGCAGCGGATAACAGTATTTAAAAATATAATTGTATTGACTATTTTAATATTTATAATCAGTAAAAAATTATTTATAAAACAATGAGATATACCTATCTAATTCTATAACACAATGTTAGTTTTCTTACAAGAATCTCAATCAATTGAACATTAATATCAATTTTTTCTATTAACCAAGAATGAATTGAATCAAATAAAGTATTTGAGGAATTCTCAACTCTTATATAAAATATGTTTAGGCTCTCAATTCTTATTGCAATGTGGAGTATCTTTGGATGGATTGTTGGACGAGTGAATTTTTTTTCCGAGTTGAAGATTTCTAGAAAATAGGTTATGAAAGATGATATATATGAGTATTGAATGAAAGTTTCACTTAAAAAATTCTCGCGATGGTAATATTGTAAAGAACAAGAATGAGTATGAGTTGATATTAATTCCCTTTGACAAATATGTTATTATATAGGCCTTTAAGTTTCACCAGAAAAAGATTAAGTTGTTAATATTTTTAAGGCATAAATGATTAGAGAAAGTATGCACAATTTTCAATAGCCCCCAAGTTTTCATAGTTAGTTTTCATAGTAATAGATAAGTGTTAAGTGTTAATCAATTTAAGTTGATTCAAGTCTAATAGACATAGTTTGTCATTTTTTAGAAATTTTGAGAAGATCCATCAAACCACTAAGACTATATGACATGCAAGTACAAGTATAAAAAAAATTCTAAGAATTATCCAACGACTCAAGTTTGAAAGTCACACCGAGAAGTATTAGGTTTTATCAATAAATAACAAAAGCAAAAACTGTTAAATGATCAAGATCTCAACAAGCAACTTCATTAATATATTGGATGCTCAAGTATATCATCTACAAGTTTGAAAGAGCAAACTCACCAATTTCAAAGAAGATCCTAACACACACAACCTACTTTTTGAGCGATATACGTTTATTTGTTAGTACAATTAGCATAGTTACTAAGATAAAACATGTCCTTTTACACAATAAAAGGAGTATAACAATGGAGTATCAACCAAAAGTTTCATATATTCTGAAAAGCTTTGTCACTAAGGAGAATTTACAATCAATGGATCAAAATAGATACTTTTGTGACTCCTATAAATAAAATCTCCCCATCCAAATGAAGACTTGACCAAATATTCATGAACAACTCATTTACATGCAAAATATCTTATTCTTTCATTCTTTAAAAGCTTCTAGTGCTTGAGAAACATCGCTCACTAGATGACTTATAAAAGAGAGTGTTTAATTTGTATATCTTCCACTTTTGTGTTAAGTTAGACTTTAGACAAGGAGTAATTATAATTCATATACACTTAGTTCAGTGTGAGACCTTGCAAACATAACTTTATTGTTGTATAGCCTAGAGAGGTGTTGTGTACTTGCTACTAAACTCAAGGAGAGTTCAATGGATAGTCTAGAAAGGCTCTATATACTAGTGTAATCCAGAAGAGACAATAAAAAATACTTGTAAATATTTTATTTTTTAGTGGAATCTTTTGTAGTTTGCTTTGGAGAACTGGACGTAGCACATGTTAAGGACACACTAATATAAAATAAGTGTTCCCCTGTCTCTAAATTACTTAAGCAATGCTTATTTTAGTTCTCTGTAAACCATATTAGAAAATTTATTTGTGAACCTTTTTATGAAACCGTTAGATAGCCCCCTTTAACTGTCTACTTGGACAATTTTTGAAAATCGTCAAAGTGGTGTTTTTATCTCTATTTGAACCCTGTTTCTAGAGACAACTTTCCTTTCCATTTGGTATTTGAACTTGGGGTAAGTTCTTTGTAGGACAATAGGAAATGATCTAAGATGTTGTGGAGAATGAAGGACAAATTGTGAAGAGATATCCCTAGTTTATGATTTAAATATTCAAATTCAAGAAGCAACACATGCTTACGTTCTTTGAAACAGATTGATATGATAGATGTTGTAAAAATAGGAATTACATCCTTGTTGCCCATTCCAAAAGTGTTTTGATGATCAGAAGTAGAGATAGTTAAACTCTAAACCAATAAACTCCTTTACGTGTGCACTATTAGTGGAAGAATACTTAAATGTTCACACTTTCAAAGACACTAAGGAGATGTAGGATGACATGTGGCAAGTGGAATGGAAAGCATATGATGCCGCTTAAGCTTCCACCTAGGCGTCACTTAAGCTCCTAATTGGCGCCGCACAAGTCCTTGTACACATCACCTAAGCCCTAGCAAACTCCTCCCTTATTTATCTTAGGTTTAGGCTTTCTACTTCCATGTTTTAAGACAAATTAGTCTACTTTTTAGCCAAAATAAAAGGCTTAAAATATGCTACTTTGGCTTAAAATTCAAATCTTAAAATTCTATTTTACTTGGCCTAAAATACAAGGCCGAAAAATAAATTTTACACTACCTTGTATAATATCTATAAGTAGAGGTCTTATAATCTTGAAGCTCCAAAGTCTCTAGAATGATCTTCTCCAATTTTGAACTTGGGCTTGAAAGTTTGTTTGGAGGCCCTAACAAGCCTAATTAGGCCTAAACTCTAGATAAGCTTTTGATCAAGGTTCTAACTAAGTGACTTCTTTATTTTTGTCTGTAGTCTTGGAGATGGGTTTGCATCAAAAGGTTTTTATAATTCTGAAATTTAGAATATTATGTTTCACATATATTCATGTGTTTCAATGTTGATTATTATTGATTCTAATATTCAAAATGTTTTCTAAGAAATGGTTATATCTCTTGGGATGCACAAAAATATTCATAGAAAAAAATTCATATCCAAATGTCATTAGAGTTGAAAAAAAGGGCGTACACTTGATATATGGAAAGATAATATACGTAATGTAACGCAAGCAGAAAAATATTCTGACCAAAGAGGAAATAAAATATCAGTTTTCCTTATCAAGTAACTAGAAGATGAATATTTAGCAACAATGAAAGAATTGCATAAAAGATGTTCTGAGAGAGAAACAAAGCTTCAAAGATCAAAGAATTTTAAATAAAAGGAATTTGAATGCATTGAATACAAAGTTGAGAATAAATAAATAAGAAGTTTCCTTTAGAGTGTTAGATGCAATGAAGAAGAATAAATCGCACAAACAATGGAAACATCAAGCGCAAATATAATAAAGCTTAACGTTCAAATTACGACAAAGAAAGAAGAATTCAAAAGGCTCATAATGTAATAAAGACATGAAGATTATATCAAAGCTAAAGCTGTCATATATAGAATCTGAGAGAAGAAAAGACAAAGTGAAAAACTAGACTCATGGAGAAAGAAATCAATACATCAAGTCTCAAAGTTTGAATATGATATGACAAAGGAATATTTTAAATTGATTGATCAATTAAGAATATATTGGAGATATTCATCAATGAAAAACTTGTCATTCCAAGAAGAAACAAATTTCAAAGGTCGCCATCCCAAAGGCTATATAAAAAGACCTTCAAGATAAAGACAAAAGAACATGAACGAGATGAGAAAAAGATGAACACATGCAAAAATACATTACAAGAGTAAATATTTAGTGAGTTTCGCTGATCATATTTGCTATACATGAGTTATTAGAAAAAGGGTTGTGTGCTAAACCTTATAAATCCTTCACTTTGTGAATATTACCCTATAAGCTTAATTTTTTCTCTCTATAGAGAATATTTTTCTCATTTCTTGAGAGGTATAAAACTTAGGGGGAGATTAAGATTGGGTTTACTTGGAGCGGTGTGAGTACTTGTTGCCTAAAGAGGTGTTGAATACTTATTACCTAGAGAGGTGTAGAATATTTGTTCCTGAAGAGGTGTTGAAACTCGTACTTGGAGAGGAGTAATAACATTTGTTCTTGGAGAGGTGTGAAAAGTCTTTTAGTGAAAGCTCTTGAGCGGTTTGTTTAAGAGGACTGAACATATCCCTAGTTATAGGGTTAACCAATATAAATATGTACCCACTTCTCTTTCCTTTATACTTTGTTTATATATTCCCTTGAATTTTTATATTTCACGATTAGATTTTAGGCTTCATTCAACCCTCCCCCCATCCCTTCTAGAGCCAACTACACCTTCAGTTGGTATTAGAGTTAACTTTAGGAGTTAGTTATTAACAGAGCTTGAAGAAAAATATCCTTGGAAAACTCATGGAATTCGAAGGTCAAGTAATTAATAGACCACCTTTCTTTTAGGGAGAGAAGTATGATTACTAAACGTTGAGAATGGCATCCTTTCTAGAATACAACAACGTTGGTCTCTTGAACATATCAAGAAAGAAGAAATGTCCAATGTTATTACTTTAAAAAGTGTCAAAGAAAGGTGGGAGACTCTTGCTTTGTCCAATGAAGAATCAAGACAAGATCTAAATTCGTCTATCCTAAAGACTAATGAAAATATCACACATGCTTCATGGTAGACGCTACAAATAACTCAACATCAGAAGAGTCTAATGAGGAGATACATGTTAGCATTACAAAAAATGCCTTGGAAAGATCCATCTCTGATGATTCCAACGAAGTGGTAGATTTATTTGACATACACTCTCTTAGAGAAGCTTATTAGGAAGCCGGTTTTATTAATATTCATTTACCTTCTATATATAAAACTTTGAAAAAGGATTTTAAAAATACATGAGAAATTAATTTATGAAAAAAGAAAAATTGAATATCTGATAGAAATGCAAAACTTGTATAGACTAATCAAAGATTAAGCAAAGAGAATCTAGATCTAAAAACGAAGTTTGAAACTCAAAATATTGATTGGTGAAAGGTTAATAATGAGGTGGTTTTATTACAAGAAAAAAATAGGTAAAAGACCAATAACTGATGCAATTGACCCTAAACTTACTATATTACGTCAATTCTTGTGATAATCGATGTAATAAGTACTCTGGTGAACATTTTTAAATTTTTTTTAAACATATACCACATATTACATCGGTTACTATAACAAGCAATGTAATAAGTGACATGCCTAATAATTTTTCACATTTTTTTTCAAATGAGCCTTCCTATACCATTTTCTACATCGATACAACCGATGTTGTATAACACTTTTTACATATGTTATATTTTAACTAATATAATATATCTTAAAATAACCACAAAAATGTCAACACATTTTTCTTTACAACAGTTCCGTTTAACCAAGGTAGTATTGATGGAATACGTCCCAATGACAATAATCAAAGATTAATGAGGACAAAGAGCTAGAGGGTGAATCAAGAGCTTTCCATAAGATTGGACCCATCTCAACCTATTATGACTTTCAATCGAGCCCAAATGCAAAACTGAAGAAATCACTTTGGAGAAAGTATAGTATAAAGGAGAAGTCCTCCAAATTGTATAAATTTTAGAATAATTTGGGTCAAGTATGATAGATTTGGGCCTTGTATTTTTTGGGTCATTTTGTGTAAGTGTTGGGCCTTGAGGCCCATAAGTAATGTTGGGCGTGATCAAGGAGTCCAAGATAGGGTATGGGAGAAGCTTTCTCCTTGTGCCACTTGTCATAACCTTGTGAGAGCCTTGGAGTGCAAACAAGGTTTGAGTAACTTGTCATAGAAGCTAGGTTTAGAAAGCTTCTCCTACAAGATTGTTAAGCTCTTCTATGAGTTTTCTCCTCTAAAGGAACCCTGGAGAAATTCTTGGTGGTTGGCCCAACCTCTACCAAGAAATCCTTCATCACCTAGCTCACTCATCCATTGAATCTTCCACTGCAAGCTTCACTTCTCTTCCATTGCATTTTCGCATCATTCACAGAATCAACCATACATTTCTTGCTTTCGCATGTTGAAGGAGACTTCTTCCATCCATTCATTCGGTGCAAAGCTTCGACAATACTCTACAACTTCATGTAGAAATCCTAGAAGCAAAGCATCATGAAGGCTCTTCTATCAAGTATCTTGTTGTAGAATGCCTATTTTGTGCTAGTGTATAAATTGGATTTTCATAGAAGTAGATTCTTTTATATAAATATGTATTTTTTCTATTTGCTTCTTAAATCCTTTAAATAATCTTTTAAAGGTTGATTCGTTGTGTTTTCACTGCTCCGTGAAAATATCACTAGTTTCTTGATTTGAAACTCGTATGTTTCCCATTCTAATTAAACTATTTAATAAATTTGTCATAGAAAATCGTTTGAAAATTTCTTTCCCTAATTAAGCTTAATAGAATAGGTTTTCTAGTTATATGGGTCTAAGTTGCAATTCCCCTTCATTGTTACCCGATTTGTGCACCTTAATCACCTATGTATACATAAAATGATGATTTCTTCCAAAACCCACTTTTTGTGATGAAAATAAGGGTGAGAAAGGGAAAACTAGCAAATAGCAAATAAAAAGAATTTAATATTTTTCATTGTTGCTTAACTTCTTGAAATTACTGTAGTTATTTGTTAATAAAGCTTGTAGTTTTGTCATCATAAAGAAGACGATATTGTTGAATCATTAGACGGTCTAGAAATCCTTTTAGATGATTTAATCATCTAGCATAATTTTGATGATAACAATAACTCCAACTGCATGTTTGTATTTGATGATCTTTGTGTTTGTTATAATAATATTCTCAGCTCTATAAGTATCAACAATAAGTGGAGTAAAATCTAGACGTCCTGCAGACAAGATTAATTAGAAGTTCCAGTGTTGTGAACCTTGGAAGGTTGGTAGGATCTAGACCAATTGATTTAACTGAATTTTCAATTCGATTGATTTCTCCTAACTAATAGTTTTAATGTGTAACTGTTTCTAATTATTTTTTAAACAGTTTTAAATACACATTTTTCATAACGTTTTAAACACATAATACAAAGAGAGAAAAGTTGTTGTCGTGACAATACCAAAAAAGAGCAAGAATTGTTTTCAAGAGTGAAAAGTGAATCTTTGATCAAGAAATCTTGGTGTACTTCTACACTGGTTTACATAATCTTCAAGAACAGGGAAGTCTTTTGCAATTGATTCTTGAGCCTCTTTTGGTCTCAAATATCTTGCAGGAGTGTTTTGTCTGTACAATATCTCAATCAGTTTGTTGAATTTGGAACTGATGTATAGGGTTTATAGTTGTGTTGTTGATGAAGTTCCTCCTTGATGCAAGCAAGAAGATGATGAGATGTGTGATGAATCTCCTTGAATGCACCGAACTGAATGGAAGATGAACTGGATTGGAAGAGAGTTGCGGAAGCTTGAAGTGAAGATGCTAGGTGGAAGAAGTGTTAGAAGAGGTTAGGCTAACTTCCAAAGGAAAAGGTTCTTGCTAGACTTCAAAGAAGAGCTAACAAGAGGAGTTTGATGCAAAGAAGTTATGCATTTCAACAACATTTCCTTACTTATATCAAATCTAAATTTTACGATGGAAAAGAAACCTATTTATAGGTTTTAGAAAACATGTAGCCCAAGCTTCCTTCCCCTAACCTTAACCCTAACTCTAGTTTACATACCCTAACTCTAGTCAAATCCTCTCCACTCCTAGCAAGCCATGTGGCAATCCAAGTAAGGCATGGTTATCCAATGAGGAGATGACATGTGGACATCTAAAGAGAAGGTTGTATTAGGCGCTTCAAGCAAAGCAAGAAGACTCTATATGTGACATTCCAAATGTGTGCAGACGTCCAAGGTGCATGCCAAACTAGCCTTTCAAAATAAACGTTCCAAGTGTGGCATTACTTGGATGTTTAGCTTTTCCTAAGCTATTTTCCTAAGGCTTAAAATTATTTACAAAGAATTTTAATTTTTCTGTACAATTTATTTACAATTAAATGACCAGCAAAATAAAATAAACTAGCACGAAGGCTCTGTCTCTAACTTGTAGAAAATGGGTTTAAGCTGAGTTGAAGAGGGGGTGAATTGAACTATCAAAACTTATCAAAAACTTTTCGCACATACTGGAAAGTATGAAAGATTGAATGAATATTCTTTATCAATTCACTGATCAATGTAATTCAGAATTACACAGCAAGAATCAGTATGTCAAAGAACACATTCAGTCAATTATACAGATTTATCCTAAATAGAAACAACACAATACAATTCACTGAAGTCACAGAATCTTGAAATCCAGTTCAGTGTACTAAGACAAGCAGTTACTACAGTTGATCAAGATACTATCAGAACCACAAGCGGAAGTAATTTACTTAGTTAAGATGAATAACAGAACAACGCAGAAACAATCAGATAATGAGCACTTCAAGAAATTACTACTTATCTCAAGAAAGAATATTATACTAATGTTCTTTTGTTCAACAATGTTATTAGAAATCAATTAATGTGTTAATTCGATTATTAATACAATTAGTCGATTAACCAAATGAAATAACAAGTTCAGAAAGACAAAGATTATCAGTTGAATTATCAAACAATAAGCGTGAAGAACAACTTATTGATCGTACGAAAACAGAAACTCAAATGCGTTCAAGAAGAGAGAAAGAAAGATCAAGAACACAAGATTTTATCCTGGTTCACCCTTCCTCAAGGGCTACGTCCAGTCCTTTGCAAACTAGCAAAGATTTCCACTAAAAGATCACCAAGATTAGTTTTACAAGATAAAATACTGCTCCCCACAGTACACAGTTCTCCCCGCAGAAACCACACACTACTAAACCCTATAGTAGGTGTAAAACCAATGTAGAAACCTCTGCAAATAACCAATTACAATTACAACCCTCTGTAACTTGTAATCTTCAGTTCCAGTACAAGAAATGTATCAAGAATACAAACAATACATAGTAATTTCACTCAACAGATTATACAATGTATTAAGAACAAAGTGGAACACTTAGCTATGATTCAATATCATAGTTTGCAGTAGATCAACTCAACAGTAAAGCTCCAAGAACAGTTTTCTTGTTGAAAAACAATTACTCAATCGATCATAAGGTTTGCGCGCATTTTTCTCTCAAGTATTTCACACAAAATTCGCTCAATATGATTTTTGTACTTGTTATATGAAAAACACGTGCATGTCCATTTATATAGAAAAATTGTTATTTGTGACCGTTAAGACTTCAATCGATTGAGTCACCATTCAATCGATTGACAACATCCTGTGACTTAACATAAAATATATCAAGTTAAGATTCTGAAAACAATTTACTAATTACCTATCTGAATTTGATTATCAAAATCTGATTTGTTTTACTCTTAAAATCTTTTAAAAAATATTATTAAGCACAGTTATCTTTGGAGCTTACTTTTGAATAATCAATCATGCAATCATATGATTTTAAATCAGAGACACAACTCAGAACCACACACCCTGCCTAGTCTAGGACCAATACTCTATCAAGCTCTTCAAGTCTGCATGCACTTCATGTTCTAGCTAGGATCCATTGTAGACTTCACTCTTGTGTTGATTTCATCAAATCATATCAAGCAGCTACTGGTGCTAACATAACTCAATATGAATTCTTCTGGTCATTGCTCTAGTGGTAGGACCTCTCCAGGATCTGCCTGCATTAATGATGAAGTTCCTCCTTGATGCAAGCAAGAAGATGAAGAGATGTGTGATGAATCTTCTTGAATGCACCAAACTAAATGGAAGATGAACTAAATTGGAAGAGAATTTGCGGAAGCTTGAAGTGAAGATGTTAGGTAGAGGAAGTGTTGGAAGAGGTTAGCCCAACTTCCAAAGGCAAAGGTTCTTGCTAGACTTCAAAGAAGAGCTAACAAGAGGATTTTGATGCAAAGAAGCTATGCAAATATCTTGCAAGGGTGTTTATGTGTACAATATCTCAATCAATTTGTTGAATTTGGAACTAATGTATAGGGTTTATAGTTGTGTTGTAGTGTTTGCATTGGTACTGTATTAATTTAATTGTGTGTAGCAGGGCGTTACATGGTTTTTATGAGTTCTTGCAAGGTGCAAGAAGGTTTATTCATTGTATAGGGTTTATAATTAAGAGTGTTTAGCAAATATTCTTTGCATGTTGACAAGAAAGACTAGATCTAGCCCCTGAAGAAGGGTGAACCAGTATAAATCCTGTGTGTTTGATCTCTCTTCCCTTAATCATGATTCACTTTTGAATTTTCTGTAAAATTAACTCATCTGCGTAAAAATCAATCATCTATTTTTGTAATCAAACAACTAAATTTTTCGTACTACACCTACTGTTATTCTGTTGTTAATAAAGTTACTGCACCTGTAATCTTCTTTAATTCAATAGATTTAATTTGTATCTTACAATGTATAAACTGATATCAATTGAATATTAATTCTTGTAACTTACAGCTTATTTCGAAAATTTCAATCGGTTACTTGGTAGATTAATTAGTTGCTTTTCTTCTAGTGAAAATTTCACATTCACTGGTTTTCTTGTTAAATTCATTGTTAAAGCCTACAAATGATTGAAAATTTGTGTTAAAAATTCTGAGAGATATTTCAATCGATTGGTTGGTAATTCATTTGATTAATTTTTCCCCATAAGTATTGTTATGCGAAATTTAAATCGATTGTTTCTAAATTGAAATTGATTGATTTTCTGGTGTGCGCCTACAAACTGTGGCTAAAGATATTTTCTTGAAAACTCTCATTCTTTTTAAACCATATTTGACAAAAAATTTTAATGGTTCAATTCACCTCCTCTCTTGACAAAAAATTATTTTTAAGGTGAACATGCCACCTTCAAGGGTGAAGCCTTCAAGGATGAGTGAAGGAGGATCTGCCACTTCAAAAAGCTTTTCAAGATAAGAATTGAAAGGAAGAGACAATACTCAAGCTCTCACAAAATGTCACAAAGGAGTTTATTCTTCATTCAACTTATGATTTTACAAAGGAGAGAAGTCCTATTTATAGCCATGGAATTTGTAGCCATAGGAGTCATAAAAAATGTAGCCTTAGGATGACAACTAGGGTTTAGAGGTATCCTTTTTTCCTTCTTTGCGTATCCATCTTCCTCCATTGTTCATTGTTCTTATTGTGTTGGGGTTAAATTTAAACGTTTGAATTCTCATAATCAATATTGGGCTTATTTATGTCTACCATACATGCTTTTCTTTCAATATGTCAGTATATTAATTCTATGTTTATGCTTGTTGTGCAAATCCACAACTTGATCATTGATTCTTAAGAGTATTGAAAAATATCTTTTTGAATCTAGAACTAAATTAATTTATCGAATGAAAGCTCCTGTTTAAGAATAGAGCGTGATTCATTTGATATCATTAAGATCCTTCTGTGAATGCAAGATTCATCTATACAATTGATCAAGAAATTAACGATTAATAGATAATCTCTAGGCTCATTCATTGAAGAATCAGATTTGAGTAATTTTGTGGGTTGACATTGATTATTGATAGAAAACAACAAAATCATTTTCATACATGAAGGTGAGGTTTGTTGAATCCTAGAAATCACATTCCATCTCCTTTCCATTCTTTTTCCCACATTCCAAGTGCTCATTAAAAGTATAAAAATATATTTTCATTGTTTTAATTTTTTTCTTTCATAAAAAACCAAACTTTAGAATTATTTGTAATCTAATTTGGTATAATTGTATTTATTATCGTATATTATACAATTCCCTGGGAGAGAAATTCTCGTTGTTCTTGTGTTCTTCTTTTCAACCTGATGTCCCTTATATAGCTCTTGCAAAACATGACAGTTTGGAGTCCCAAAGAGGTAACTTCAAATCGTAGCATATGCTCATTCTGTCTTTTCGACATTAGACGCTTAATAGGGAACATTCTAGTCTAAACTTAAATTTGCATAGAACTTGATTGATTCTGTAAAGGAAACAATTCAAAAGCATCACATTATATTGAATTCAAAAGCATCATCCAGAGAAGAGCAAAAAGTTTATTATGAAGATCTTTTACAACAGAGAAAAATATGAATGTTGACATTAATGCATTGTGCCTCTAATTTAGAAACCAGTTAAACACTAAATGTTTTAATTTCAATTTGAATTTGAAATAGTTAAACGTTGGTTTTTGAAATCATCTTAGTGAAACCCTAATTAGAAAATGATTCAAAAAAAATTTAAAAGCATGTATGCAGTTAATTACTAATTAGAGAGGATAAAATCTTTAATTTGATACACAATTAACAAGATTATATTTAGAAACGGTGAGATTATATCAATTCAAAATCATTCTTGTTTTAAGAAATGTTGTTCTTATGCGTTTGATATTAATTATTAGAAAACCTTGCTAAATCATTAATTTTGTTTGGAAATAAATCAATTAACAGGTAACAAGATTAAACAAATGAAAATGAATCCAAAAGGAGCTTGGAAGAGCATTATCTAGTTGAATGTAGTGGCTGGACCATCTAATGCAAAAGATAAGACTAGGCCATTGAATGCATGGTTGATCGTCTAATGCATCATTGGTCGTCTAATGCATTATTGACCATTTAATGAGATGTTGATCATATAGCATATTGTTGACCGTCTAATCAAAGGTTGACCATCTAAAGTAGCTTTGACTGTCTAATGTAAGGTTGACCATAAATTTAGCATTGACTGTCTAAGACTACTTTGATTGTCTAATACTGAAAACTGCAAAATTTATGTGCATAAACCAATTTCATTAAATCCCAAAAATCACTTAGAGTGTTTTGTTATATCAAAATCAATATTGAATCATGTGATTATCTAATAGGGCTTGGACTGTCTAACTTGATTAGATCATCTAGTGATGCTAGACCATTTAATGGTCTAACATATCTATATTTAATCAACCATCCAAGTTTGATGAGTTTTGATAACACCACAACCACACTTTTTAAAGACAATGCTTGTGTTGTTTGCTATCTCAATAAGTAGTTTTTTCCTTGAGGCATACTGATCAAAGACTTCTACAACCTTGTCACTACATTCCTGTAATGTAATTGAAAATAATCAAATGTTGATAAATGAAACTTTTGATAGGTATTAAAAGAAAAACGAACAGTGAATTATTGGAATGAACAGGTATAAAATTTCAAATGTTACATCGCCTCCTCCATTAATTTTGCAATAGTTATCGATTGTTCTTTACAATCATATTTCCTGCTTCCACTTTCAGTAACATCTAAATCTTGCTTATATTGCCTATATTTACCTCCTCTCTCGCAACTTAACAAAACATGTCTTCCTTTCTCGTTGTCTATTTGCAGTATTTGACCTTAATATAATAATAACAAACCTAAAGTCATACGTAATCTTTCTTGCCCACTTCAAAAAATCATCTCGAGAAGCAAATACCTGCTTAAACATCTCACAACGGTCAATTTTATTCTACAAATACTTCTCACATATTCATTGTTCAAAATAGTTTTGCATAAAAAAGGTTTACCTTATCAGTATCAAAAGCATTGTTACATGTTTTGGCCATGTATTCATTATTTATTACATTATCACTGTTTGATTGTCACATATCAACATCATCGCTAACCCCACCCCATATTCCATGTCATTTGAAATATCGATGAAGAAACCTATATAAATGATTTTTCTACATAAAAGAACAAGTTGAACATGATTAAATTACCACACACAACTTATAACACCTTACAAACATTCAAATACTCAATGCATTCCGAAAAACTAAATTCCAAATACAAATTTTGAATGTTAGAAAATGAAATTCAAAATGCAAGATATGTTCTCGAAAAACAAATTTTGGAAGGCAAATTATGCTTCCAAAAAATAAATTCTGGAATACAATTTTATGTTTCTGGAAAACAAAATCCAAAAAGTCAATAAATTTCGGAATTCGTTTTATAAAAGCATAAAATTGGACTCTCGAATTCATTTTCCGAAAGCATAATTGACATTCGAGAATTCGTTTTCGGTAAGCCTAAACTACAACACCCCACTTTTGGAAACCTTTTTTCGTAATTGAAAAAACATTTCGGGTTTTTATTTTTAGAACTGAATTCTCTTACCCGCAAGAACCTGCGAAATTCATTTTTTGGAAGCCATTTCCGAAACCTGATTTCCGGAAGCTTCACCCACCTCTGCACCCAACTTTACCAAATAAAACACCCATACCTCACCCACTCACCGTCCCTTACCTCAAATCACCAACAGGAGCCCTCGCTGGAGAAATGTGCACCACACCACCACTGACCGCGCCACCACTGATCACACCACCACTGAGATAACCCACGTCCTTCCTTTCAATAAATTGTCAAAGATAACACTTCCATGTTGAAAAAATATGGGGTGCAGGAAGTAAATGTGGGAGTGTAGGAAGAAATTGCCTCCACAAAGTGGTTTCTTGATAAGAAAATGGGCTTCACCAAAAACTTATCTACACGAAGGCAGTTGATTTCTGCACCCCATCAATTACTTCCTACGTCCCATCAATGCAAGGAAATGAAAGATGTGTCTCTCTAGGTTAACTAATGTTGTTGGAGGTTGAGGTGCGATGGTCTAAGGTGGTTTATGGCATCACTGTGTGTAAGGTAGAGGTGTGAACCTTCTCTTTTTTTGTTTCCAGAAAAAGGGTTCAGAAAATCTTATCGAATTTCATTTATGGAAAAGCCAAAAATACTTGACTTACGGAAAAATTATTCTGGAATATGTTTTCGAAATGAGATTTCTGCAACATGTTTCTAGAAAAGAAATTTCGAAACTCAAATTAAGCTTTTGGAAACAGTAATTTTTATACTCCAAAAATTCATTTTGAATGCCATTTTCGGAAGTTATTTTTATACCTCCAAAACTTATTTCGGAATGCTAATTTTATGGAAGTTATTTTTACACCCCTAAAGGTATGATTGATATTTTAAAAACATGATGGGAGCAGGCAGCAAATGTTGGGTACAGGAAGCAATGCTCTTTACCAGGCTGTGAGCCCATCTCAACCCCCTTACGGCCACAGTGCTCTTTATTTCCTTTTTCAATGGCACCGATCTTTTTATTTTTTATATGGCAAAGATAACTAAGATAATTCAAATTCTTGGCTTTCTTGTTGAAGTTTTCGAACTTTATATCTTTGAATGTCTTCTATACGCTCACTTACACTTAACCATTTTTAGATGATTTTATGAAGAGTGAGATATTTATCTCCAAAGAAAATACAATTAGAGTTACTTTTTAATATTAAGGAAATATTAGTTTGTTTATCGGCAACTTGCTGATATCAACCTATTATTTTGTAGCCAATCAGACACAATTTCTATTAGTTTTTGTGTACGAAACCGCTTTGAATTTAAAACTTGTTGAATTCGTTGCATGAGAAGACTTTGTTCGTATTCCCGAAGGCAAAAAAAATGACAATACGCTTAGTAATGCTCGGAATATGTTTTCATTAGTTTACTTGCCCCTTTCTACGAGCCATTTTGCAATAGCATTTTTTTATACGGAAAGGTCAATAAATAAAACACTTTGAATACGCACTTGATTGTTATTAAATTTTATTTTTTTCATTCCACTTATTATTAAATATATTTCACTCATAGTTTGTATTTTTTAATTACTTTTGTGTGTGTTTTTTGGTGGAATATTAAATGAATTAACCTTAACAATAACTAGAGTTAGAAAAGCAAACTATTAATTAAACTCTAGTTAATAGGTCAATTGAAAAAAATTGTGTAATCCAACCCCTATTTTAAATGAATTAAAAACTTTGTTTCATACGAATTTTATATCAAATCAATAGATTTTCTTGACTTGAGTTAAAAATAAAATAAAATAAAATGTACTTACTTTTAAAATTTAAGTCACAGTAAATATGTACTTTTCAATAACATTCGACTTTATCTATACCTATTAGAATCGATTCAATCAAAATTAATCCACTTTAATTTACACAAATATTTTTTTTAGCTTGATTCAATTTATTTGACATGCTATTTGGACTATTACATCATGGCTTATTTTTCATCTTTAGCCATAATATACTGAGGGGTTAATAGCAATTATAAAAGGAATAAAGAATATCACAAAAAAATTATAACTCACCATTTAATGATATCAACTCATCGATTCCCAATAAAAAATGTTTTTATTTATTTATTAAAGAAATTTGGTACGCGTGACAGACATACGAGAAAGTAAATTAAATGGTGGACATATTAAATTTCAGATCCAAGGAATATTTATATAGCACTAACATTATTTTCACCTAATTAATTTGAAAAGAAAGATAACAAAAATGAAATAAAAAAGTTATAAAATAACTACGTGATAAATAAAAATGTTACATCCCTCGTAAACCTCTTGTATTTTCCTTCACCGTCCAGTTTTGTTATTTTTTTATTTACATTTTAAAGTAAATTTTGATGCACTGCTTTACTGTAAGTATGTTAGTCATACAAAGAAATATTCTATGCAAAATCATTACTTAAGCGTCCGGTTTTAGGTTTGATAAGTGTTGAATTTTGTGCCTATGGCCCATACGTATCTTGTAATTATCCGATTCAAGATATATGTTAATTAAGCAGTGATCGATCGAATATCGAATCGAATATGTTCCTAGACAATTTCTTTTTTTTCTACTTCATAATCTCCTATATCTATTTTTGTCAGTGAATCAACTTAATAGAATCTTTACAGGGCTAACTTGTCCCCCAATTATATTATCTAAATACAGAATAGTATGAGAGAATATTTAAATGAATAAAGTAAAAGCCAAGTGTGTTTACTGTTCATATACAATTTGTGATCAAACCAGTTTTATCTTTCTGTCTAACCAATTTATAAATGTGGGATAACTCACTGCTTATTGCCCCCCATCAACATGTGCGGTGAAAATATGATTGGAAACTGAACAATTAAATTACCCTTTCATTGTTACAAACACACATTACCCTTTCATTGTTGCAAACACACATGGCCTCTTAAAGATGTAAGAGAAAGAAAAAATATCAAAGTTTCATAGTTAAACATTTTTCACTCATTTCGCTTAAACGAAGGTAAACGAAGGAAAATGGTATCTTATTTAAAGATATGATAAACTTAAAATATGAGATAATAGTTAGAATCAAAATCTAATTTTAATTATTGTAATTGGATTTATAATATAATTGTTTTAAGATGAAACTAGCTTTACTCTCTCAAAGTAGGGTTTATTTATGGATAAGTGAGTTTGAGTATTCGAAATGTTGTCATTGAGCTTGTGATGAAAGCTGAAAGAGTAACTATCCTTTCTAATGCTCAAGTCTGTTTGAGTTATAGAAATTATAAAATATATGAGTATTCAGATAATGAGATAATTAATTGAATATTTTCTTAAACCAATAAGAAAATTATTATTATTATTATAAATATTATTAATATTAAGATTAAGATTAGTATTATTATTAATATTATTATTTAGAATATGAAGTAATGTCTCAATGAATACATGATAATCATGACTTTTCATGTCACGAATTCTTCTCTTTTTAGCATCAACACATCTATCCAAGTTTGAAGAATAATCGTCTAACATCCTTAAATAGTAGTTTTCTTTAGGCTTTAACAATTAAGGTAGTGAGGTCTCGTGTTTCTGAAATGTTTGGTTACTAGCTTTTGTCTAGACATTTCAGGATTTTGATGTTCAACTCCTCTTTATCGAATATGTTTCCCAAACCTATCAAGTGATTAACACAATATGGGTGAATCACTTATATACTTCCGCTATTGTCTCCCCTGGCTTCATTCTAAATAACTTATATTCTTGTATCAAAACGTGTTTTCTTGCTCTTTTAACGTCGCTCGTTCTCTCATGTGTTACTTCTAGGATGTCCCACATCTCTTTAGCTGATGTACACAGTGAGACCTTGAAAAATTCATCAAGATTAAGCGATGAGGTTATTATATTTTTAGCAACCCTATCATACTAAGCTTTCTTACTCTCTTCACTAGTCCAATCACACCAAGGTTTATCAACATACACATTATCAACAAGCAATTTAGGTACATACGGTCCATTAACAATAGCATCCCAAACACTGTGATCAATAGATTCAATAAAAATTCTCATTCTAACTTTCGAGAATTGATAGTTCAACCCACAAAACATAGGTGGTCTATTAATCGAGGAACCCTCAGTAAAAGGAAGTTTATTCTCGGCCATTTAGGATCAACTTGAATAACTTTCAAGAACCCGCTCTAGATACCAATTGTTGAAAAATATGATGGTCAAAGTTCAAGAGGGGGTGAATTGAACTATTAACTCTTTTTCAGAAACCTAGAAAGTATGAATAAGTATCTTTATTAAACCTTGATTACAATGTAATAGAAGCACAAAACAGTCAATTGAATCACAAATCAACAAGTTAAAGCGCAAAACAACAAGTTAAAATAGCACCTAATATACACAACCAATTAAAAACAGCTTGTTGAAATGCAAAAACAACTTGTTAAAATTTTATGGCAATTCTGGAAAATGCAGAATAGATTGAAATTAAAAACAACTTGTTAAAATTTCTTTTCTAGCACTTAGACAAATTTCCCAATGGCAACAAAATTTTAACCTGTTAAAACCAGAATTTAACCGGTTGAAATTTCCTGGAACAATAGCATAATTAATTTGAACCAGTGAGCAGAATGCAAAGATCACATGACAGTTTTGGCAAAGATTAAAACAACACAGTTTTACTAAGAACACAAAAAGAATACACTTCACTAGGTCTTACACAAATATCAATGTGAGAAAGGACGAACACCCAAGTATAGAAACCAAGATATGCAAAAGTACAAAGAATGAAAACTATGTTTTATCAAGAAATTTAAAAACCAGTTTTTCAGAAATTTATCATCTAAGGTGCAATTTAATACAGCTGATATGAGGGCTAAATTGATGAAGAAAATTACCACAAAATACTATACTAAACTGTGAAATAGTGTAGCAATTAATCAATCAAGAGATACACCACATGTAATAGCCAAACCAGTTTGGAAAGAAGCACTAATATTATAAAACTTCACTGTAATTCTAGTTAAAAGAATTATAAAAACTATAGAAACTTTCAACAAAACAGTTTCAATATACCAAGATTAAGATCACAAAGCCAGTAGTGATGATTTTAAATTAAAACAACTTCAAGAAAACCAAACACAGGGTGAAACACTCAAGAAACCATTACATGCATGTTGTAGTGAAAACCAGAATATTAACAGGTTAAAAACAATTCTAACAAGTTAAATTCACTGCCAGAATGAAATATATGGTGCTGCCCAAAAAAACAACAAGCTGTTTTTTATTTTAACAGGTTATTTATACTAGTAAAAATTGAAACACACCAAAACATATTGAAAAACGAAATCGGCAAGGGCAAAAGGGATGACACAATGATTTTTATCCTGATTCACTCTTCCTCAAGAGCTACGTCCAGTCCTTTGTACAACAATGCAAAGATTTTCACTAAATTTGGAAGTTTACATACACAAACACACTTAAGAATCAATCTTAAACCCTACAAGATTGCCTCTACTCCTTATGCAGTACCCCACCACACAAGATGCATAACCCTAGTACAATATGCAGAACTCTACTACTGTGTTTGATGCAAACTATACAACCAAAATGAAATCTTACAAGATTACAATACACACAATGCTTAAAATCCCTATTTAAGCACAATACAATCATGAATTGATATGTAAACGAATTATGAACCCTAAATCAACATTACAATAACAAAAACCAATCAAAATACAGAGGAGAAACACTTATCTCTGCAAGGGAACAACTACCATAATGATCCTAATCAATTGGATGCAATGCTTTCTACAAAGTGAGAAACCAAAGTAATCTTTTCAAAATCTTGATCAAACTTTCTCACATGAAGAGGTTTTCTCCAAGAAGGTCTCAAATAAATCTTTAGAACGAAATTCAAAGCTTAGAAAATTGAAATCTATTACAAATCGCACTGAACGAGTGTTTAAAAAGCACGTCTCAAATTTGTTAAGTGAAAGCAACATGTTATTTTTCAAAATCAATAGGTTGCTTTTACTTAAACTCAAAAACAACAGGTTGTTTTCTGGAAACAACAGGTTGTTTTTATCTGTAGCAGCTTTACCATAAAAACCATTTTCAAAATTCACTTTTTACTTGATTTTGAAGGAGTACAATACAAGCAAATGATTAAGAGCACTCACAAATGCATATATGATCTAAACTAAGTCTAAACTACCCCAAACTAAGGAACTATAGTCTTCCTTCAACCAAGCCAAATCTTTAAGCAATTTCTTCATCAAATCACCAATCAAAGAGCTTCTCCACTAGCTCCAACAGATTTGTTAGGACAAGCAGATAGAGCATCAAGAGAAAAAAGAGGGCAAGTGAGGTTCCACTTCTACATCCTTATTCAGCCTCCTCAACTAAATAACTTCCACCTCAACATTCTACACCTTCACTTCCTTGTGCTACTCTACTTCCCCTTTCACTTCCTCACAAGTCTATGCAACCAATTGCTTAGTGAGATTGGCCTTCTCTTGTTCCAACAATTGAACCTTCTTCACAACCTCGTCCACATCACTCACCCTCTTCCTGCACTTTGTCACCTCAAAATATAAAGTAAAGTTCTTACTAAAAATTTTAAATAACATAGGATGATGATTACAACTTGTCATAATAAATCCACTCCTTACTATCACCCTACCTCCAGCATGCAGTAATTTAACTTGCACTCTATTATTTAGATCATTAAGATACATTTGTTTGAATTATATGACTTCAATATTGTCATAAAATTATTATGTCTTACCTTAACTGAGATTCTTCTAGTAGTCAAACTTTTCTGGAGGTTTGTTAATAATTTGTCCTTCGTTCTCCATAGTATATAAAATATTCACCTCTTTGTCCCCAATAGGCTAGCTATGATACCAACTCAAAGAAAACATTAGTTCTAGAAATTGGAAATTTGAATAGAGCTTACAAAACACTTTAGAAAATCTTATTCAATAAGTATGATAGACACGACTGGGCTTGTGTGATAGTTTATAAAACAATCTTACAATATTTGAAAAAGAATTTATAACGTGATTGTGAGACCTTTACTCGTGTATTAGAAAATGGTAATGAAACATGCTTCTTTATACTGGTTTCACCCTAACCTGGCATAAATTCAAATTTTTTTTCTTTTGTAAATCCCAAAAGGCTTCATTAATTAATACTGATTACAAGTATTATCCTTCTTACTTATGACTTACACAGGTACATAAAGTCACTTTTGGATATCTGTTAATCTCTCCATAAGATTAAGTACGAGTTTGCAACATCGCTCCTTATTAAGTACATAAAGTTGATCCTAATTGCACACCAAAAGTTGTTTTGATATAATACAAAGGAATATTCTTTACAATTTGGTATACAAAAGATTAATCGTTACTCTAAAGTCCAATTTCACAGTAGTGAATAATTTACAAATAATGTACACTTTAGTTGTCTACCATGTGCATTAATATTTAATATGCTTAGAAGCTTATAAGAATATTTTTCATGCAACAAATGCTCACTTGTTCACAAGCATTATCTGTATGGAGAAACTTCTTTTATAGACTTCTAAATTGGATCATAACTTACATGTTGTGGCTTATTCTTGTGTCAATGCCATTTTCAGAGTCATGTTTCTCTTTATACTAACATCTTTTGTTGTTGCACTCATTGTTATAAAGGACAAGTGTGTAAAGAAATCGCATATTGCGCCAAAGCACGTGTCTTTCTTGAATACTTCATTTGGTTTTGATATTTATTTAACACTTTTGTTTTATTCTTCAAATAATTCCCTGAGCTTAAGGTCTTACACTATGCTAAACTTCGTTAAATACCTCTATATTTTATTTACACTTATGTAAATTGTTGGACATACCAATATCTCAACATGAGTTTCTTAAACATGACTTCTCATATTAAGACTTTTGTGTGATTATTTAAAAACTCATTTATGTCTTATTATAGGAAATAATAAAAACTCATAAGTTAAAAGTAATGAAAACTACACTTCAACACACATTTGCATGTCTTGTCAAATTTTCTACATGCATCTTAGATCTTTCTATTAAGACCAATTCTTTTTGTATTTAATCACTAATTTCCTAGTATGTTTTGGCAATGTTTGTGCTGTAAAACATGAATATATTCTTCCTTAACTTGTTGCATAAAATGTATCTTACACTATCCATTACCTGAATATGAATGACACGACTTTAACCCACTCTACAAGGCAGAACACATAATTTTGATCCCATTATATACATCAATCAAATGAATGCATTACATAACCAACCACACGTCTATCCCATACAAGGCTTACTTAAAGCCAAAGCATTTCAGTCATTCATTCAAGGAACCATCCAAAGCTTGAAAGAAACATTTTCCTTGCATAAACAACCCTATGAGTTTACTTCCCCTTCAGGGGATGATGGGAAAATCCGTTGAGCCAACCATTGAAAGGGTCTCAATAGTTGAGCCCTTTTCTTGTTCCAGAACCAAATGGCAGCATTGTAATTTTCATTGCGAATCTTTCTAGTGGCGGCCCTCCAATCATACTTCTCCATCTCCAAACGTGCAGCTATTCCCATTGTTTCTCTCAACTCTTTGTCATCCAAAAGAGGTTTCAGTTTGCTCAAACAATCTTCTAGATCACCTGGAGTATAGAGGAAACCAATTTTTCCATCTTGGTCTTCAGGGATTATGTCTGGGATGCCACCAGCACGTGCTCCCACCACAGGAATCCCGGATGACATGGCCTCCAAAACAACAAGGCCAAGTGTCTCTGACTCTGAAGGCATAACAAAGACATCTCCACTTGCATATGCTTGAGATAGTTCTTCCCCTCCCAGCATTCCAGTGAAGACTGCTGGCATGCCTTCAAACAGTTTCTCTAAGTCCTCCCTGTCAGTTTGGAATTCATGTTAATAAAAGATGCCTAAAATAGGAGATCATAATGTTTGATCATTTGAGAGAAACTATGATATAGGCAGGGACGAAAGAATAGGGCAAGATACAAGAAAATGGCATAACTTAATGGCAAGAGAAACCCTTCTCAAAATGCTAGAGTAACTTGATTAGAGAAAGGTGTAAGAGTGCATAAACATCCACTCACAAAAGGCAACTAGTTAAAAAGTCATAAGTCTATCCAATTTGGATCCTAAGAACTTATTGCAAAAGAAAATAAGAAGATAAAGTAAACTAAATATCTTCCATGTGCTAAAATTATACTTCAATTTTTCTACAAACTCTAGTCTAAGTCTCTAACTATCCTCGAAGTACATAAGTTAATTTTAACTTTTGACAAAGTTTGATTCATTTTACCTCTTATTTTCTTATTGTATTAGTGCTTACTAAAAGTTTATTCAAAATGGATCGTAGTAAATAACTTGATGTAGATCGAAGAAAACAAAAACACATTACAAGAAGTCACCTGTAGGGTCCATCTCCGATAAAGGCAATTCGTGCTTCAGGAAGCCTATCCATGAGACTGCAAAACATGTTTCAAATGTAAAACGGAGTTAACTATATTCATAATATGGTCTGGCATGGACTATAAAGACCTGAGGAACAGAAGAAATAAACAGGGACATCCCAAAAGGAACATATATAAAACATATCTTGAAAATTTTTTAACCATCTTTAAGCTTCAGTACATTAATAACTAACGAAAATTTTTCAACATTGTTTCACTTGATGGACTGCAAAATCAACGTTCATGTTTTGAAATTTTCAAAATTTTCTCTACCTTTTGAGAAAATCTAAACTCTTCTCAACTCCAAGCCGTCCAACGTGAACTATTAAGGGTTTCTCAGGTTCACCATTGCTGTATGAAACAAGATTAAGAATAAGTGGAAACACTATTATATGTTAAACTTCGGGCACATGAAAATGACAAATGGTCTGCACCTCAGTCTTAGTCTCATTTCATGGGACTTGAATCGTGGATGGAAACTTTCAGAATCAACACCCTTGTTCCAAAGACGGATCTTGTTAGCTGGACATCAACAGAAGAACTGAGTTATAGACAAAAATACTGCAGCATTGACAAAGGTTATTAAAGAAATGCTTATGCTCAGCAGCTGCTGTTGTCAACAGAGCAAAGCTCCAAGAAATCACTTGATAAGGGTGTTTGAGTTCACCTGCTGTTGCTCTAGCTGCTTCAAGATCCCTTCCAATGGCAGCTGATGGTACCAGAGTAAGATCAGCTGCTGTATGCAGAAATTCTGTGTATAACAGCAAAAGCATGTTATTTCACAATAATATGATTCCAAGTGGGAAAAAGAAAGCAAGAGTGCATATACATACTTATGACCCACCACATGGGTTTAACCAACCAGCTAAAGGTGTATCTTGGAATGTATCTGCAAAAAACCATAAGATAAATCACAATAACTAGTGCATATACATAGCTTGAAAAATGTGAGTACATGCAGAAAATATGAAATGTGAGTAATGTTCGGTTAGGAAGTTTAGCCATCTAACTTTTCCAATCGATGAAAAAAGTTTCTCCAAACTTGAAACGCATAAGTTGGTTTTGATGAATGAGAAGTTTATCCAAACTAACCTAAAATATGTAACTTACACTGGTACGTGGGTGTGATAGGACATGACAATAGGAACACTTAGCAGCTTTGCGATGATAAGGGCACCAAACACCTGAAAATTCAACCAGCCACAATATTGATATAGATGAGTTTTTACGACTAGTTGTTCCTTACAATGCTGTGGATAATGAACGATGAGATAGAGGGATTGTACACTTACCATAATGCCTGGTGATGACGCATGTATTATGTCTGGCTTAAACTGAGCAACTGCTGAAATTATTCTTGGACTAAGTGCCAAAGAAAGGGGTACCTTTTGATACCAGGGACAGGGGAAGCTGCATTTCACATTTTTTTTGTTTAAATGAAGATTATTAGTGCAAAGCAATGACTGTGGTAGAAACCATAACTTCAAAGAACATTAGCTTTTAAATAGGATCGTTCTAAATCTAATTTGGAGTATAGAAGACAAACTTAAAAATTGATGAATACATGTGATTACCTAGAGCACTTACTTGTCCATTTTTCTGTTCTTTGTAACCAACCAAATAATTGGAATTTATTATGCTAGTTAACTAAGTTGTTAAAAAAGAGATAATGCAATACCATGAAAGTACTTTTCCTTGGTAGTTGTATATGAATACGATGGGAATTGACAAATTGAACCATTGACCCACTACGATGAAGAAACATAAATTTAAGTTCCTTATGGCTTTAAAGCAAAAGTATTCTAACAAAACTAAAGAAGTCAAAGGCCGCAACCTTCGCGATCCAATTAACTTGGCTCCATGAAATTCCTTGGGTACTCCTTCATGTGTTGTCACAACCATTACCTACAACATGCACAAATAAATCCAAACATTTGGTTTACAATGTTACGGTAAAATACAGGACATGAGTGTATTTATACATAAACAACAGCGAAGAAAAGATACCTCGTCTCCCATTTCACGAAGGTATTTTATAAAATTTTGGAAACGATTTTTGTATCCCGAGACATATCTGCAAAACAGATACAGCTGTGATGAACATTCTGTTTAAATTGAAGAACAGGTGTTCCATTCCCCAGCAGACACCACACATCTTATGAAGGATCACACATCAAGAGCTAAGTGTAATGCAATAATCACATTGGAAATGTAATGCACACAGAAAGTAGAAAACATGTGAGGTTAATTTCCCACTAACTTTTCCTAAAACTTATATCTGGTCACTCAAGCATTCATAAGCTGCAACTGCCATGCAATTTTACATTCATCACACTTTTTATTACATTATTATGCCACATTTATCCTCCTCTATCTTGCTCTAGCTGTTTTCTAACACGGTGAAAAGCAGCAGAAAGTAGCTCAGAAGCTCGTTTCTGATGGTGAGACTAAAGAATTAGTTTTAAGCTGATAAAAGGTTATTCCTGAACATTCATAGACAAAGCTAGCTTAGTTAAATCATAAAACAAAAAATGATAAAAAAAAGTGTTATAAAACAAAAGCCTTCCATTTCTTTTAAAAATAAAAAAAAAGTATTATAATTCAAATCCATAATCAACTTCAAGAGCAAATTCATCAAAAAACCACAAAGTCAACATCGAATCAGGACAAGACTAGTCAGCTGCTGCAGAAACTGAAATTCAACGCTGTCCCAAACCAACTCCAATGTTTCCGCTTTGAAAACAAAAACACTAAATAAGGAGAAGGGGTTGCATAATTCTGAGAATTCTATATACAAACTGTGCACATTGCAGAATCAGATTAAGAAACCAACTCACGCAAAAGGAGAAGGCTCCACGAAGAGAGCAATTCTACGAGGTCTCGAATTGCTCTCAGGATCAATCAAAGAAAAATCAGGAGGACCCTCTTCCTCCTCCACCACCTCCAACAAACTATCCTCTGCTATAGTCATGTCAGTGGTTCCAAGCTCCAAACTTTTTACACTTTTCGAACTCGATGACCCCTGAAGAAAGCACAATCGTGTTTTTCTGCAAAAGGGAGCAATGGATTTGGGCCCAAAGGATTGAACAAAAGCAAATCTAAGAGAATTCTGAGGGGAAATGGAAAGGGAAGAGGGCGTTATCGTGAGTGTGGCAGGTGAAGGAAAAGGAGGAGAGAGAGAGGGATTTATAGAGAGAGACAACGTTGTAGAGTTGTTCATGATGATTGCAAATGCGTAAGAAGAATAATATAAAGTTACAGCCTTGGGTTAATTATATGGTAAGTTGTAGGTTGTGCACGGAAGGAAGAGAGATAACGTGTGTGAGTGGGTGCAAAGAGAGGAATCTAACACATGCAAGGGACTCTTGCTATGGATATTCTTCTTTTCATGGCGGGACTTCGAGGAATCAAAAAGGAACTGGGAGCATATGCTATTGGGTCACTATCCTGACACAATTATTGTTTTGGGATATTTTTTAGCATGAGAGAAATATGGTCTGGACTAGAATACTCCGAATTTTTTTTCCCATGTGGTACTTACTTTTTTTTACTCGAGTGGCAGTCTCTATCTAATATTTAATAAGAGCGACACGGATTACTACAGAAATTAGGAATTTGATTTTCGGAGAGCGGAACACTACATTCTATTATCGTCATTTTTGCTTCCATATCAACTGGAATTTGGTTTTCAGAAAATCGAAATACAGATCCAAAATTGGTTAGACCCAGAACTTTTCACAAATCATCAAACATAAACATCCACGTCAAGTCATACATGCAATTTAACTAAGACAAATAGAATTCCATGACTCAAACATTTCATAACATAACTTCTCAAAATTGGACATCCAAAATTTAAACAAAAAGGAATTTTTAATTTTGAACATCACCAACATTACCAAATAATTTAAAGTCAATTCAAACAATTGTGAGAGAGGATTGGTCACCAAGACTTAGCCCATATCATTTTCCAACAATGAATAATTTAGTAAATGTAAGTCGTTGAGGTTCATCATACAACCAATATCCATCAAACCATTATCCCGATTAAGATAAAAATAATAATGTATAAATATATGAAGTAAAATAATTCTAATTCTCAAAATTAAGAAGAAAAATAGAGAATAATTTTTCCAAATGATAATGCGCTTAGCGTATCGGTAGTTACTTTTTGTTTTCCTCATAATGCTATAATGCCTTGTTCACGTTTGAGTGCGTTTTCTGTTTTTCTATTTTCTGCTATATATAGCAACTTTTATTTGCTTCTTAATTTTTTCATTCTTTAAACAATAATATACTTTTTTTCTATCTTAAATTGCTTTTATTCCATTTTTCTCTCCTTTTACATGAATCACAAAATTTGAATGTGTGAAGATGTTTTCTCCAAATTTTTTTTGACTTTGTTCGAGTTCTTTAAAGATGGTATCAAAACTCTTTATTTGACTATTTTTCTTTTCCTTTTCTTTTTTAGGTTTTATTTCTTTTGCCTTTATTTATCTTTACCCCAGTGAAAATCCTTATATTTCTCTTATTTATTTTGTTATTAGTTCTAATAACTATCATTTTTGGAGTAGATCACTCATAATTGCTTTAAGCCCTAAACAAAAGCTTGAGTTCATTTATTGAACTGTCGTACAACCTACTCAAAATGATCTTTTGTATCAATCTGTGCAACAATATGGTGATTTTATGGTTGATGCATTCAATGTCTCATTCTATAAGGTAAGGCATATTATCGATGAAAAAAGTCAAAGAAATCTAGAGTGATTTGAAGTGGAGATTCTTTTAGGAAAACCTTCTAAGAATTTTGGAATTGCAAATGGAGGCTTCATGTCTAAAACAAGGAGATTATATTGTGATTGAGTTTTTCATAAGATTGTGGATGATTTGGGATGAGTTAGACAATTTTAGGCTTGAGTTGATTTAAAATTGTCATGTCAAGTGTTCATGCAGAATTTTTACTCTGATTTCGCAAAGAAAAGCATAGGATCATGGTACGCACTTCTTGAGAGGATTCAATGACTAATACGGCAATATCAGGTCACATTTACACCGCATGGATCCTAACCCTTCGATTTTAAATCTTTTCATATATTGTTCAGCAAGAAAGGCAGGTACCAGGAAACATCTTTTTATTTTTTTAGAGGCAAAAGTTAATGTTGTGATAGTTGTTTCTTGTTCTTATTATGAAAAGAATGGGCATACGAAATTTATATACTTTAGGAAACATGGTTTTCAACAAAATTCTAAGAATAAAGGTACTAGGAATACAAGTAAGGGTATGGACACATTACGACATGAATAGACATACCATGATGTATACTATAAGAACCATGAATATCCTCTAAGATAGAGGTTTTACAATGGTAAGAACAATTGTGTTGACAATATTGATGCTAGACAAGAAACAAAAGCTAAATTCATGTAGAATTCAAGAGAAAAAGATATTTGTTTATCTCCACAACAATATCAAGCCTTTATGATATTGTTGCAATAATAAAATATTAATAATAATAATGAAGTGCCTATGATCAATGAAATCGGGTCTACTTCTTGCAGCACACATCAAGTTAAGCTTCTTACCTCAGTTAATTCTTTCAAAAGAGAAATTTCTAATACTTGGATTGTAAATTTTGGTGCTACTAACTACATAATGAAGGTGTAGTTGACTCTAGAAGGGGACGTCGAATGGAGCCTGAACTCAAAATGGGAATTACGATCACATCAAAGGCAGCGTATAACACAATATAAAATAGAGAGAAGTACACATAAATTTATACTAGTTCACCCAAAAACTAGGGCTATGTCTAGTTCCCTTAAGCAAATTGCTTAAGAGTTTTCACCAAAAGGAGGGGGTGAATGGAGCCTAAATTGAATTCACAAATTATAATCAATTTAATGGTAGCGTAAAATAGAATATAGAATAGAGAGAATAGATGAAGATTTATACTGGTCCACCCTATAACTAGGGCTACATCCAATCTCCTTAAGCAAACAACATAAGAGCTTTCACTAAAGACAAGTTTTCACACCTCCCCAAGAATGAGTTTTCACACCTCTCTAGGAACGAGTTTTCACATCTTTCCAAGAAACAAGTTTTAACATCTCTACAGGAACGAGTTTTAACACCTTTCCATGAAAACTCAATCCTAATCTACCCTTGAGATTAAGACCTCTCAAACAATGAGAAAAATACTCTTAACGGAGAGAACAATGTAAGCTCACAATGTATACTTCATAGAGTGAAGGATTTACAATGGTTTATACACAACCCTTTTTCTAATCACTCTCAACTAACAAATATGAACAATGAATCTCAAAGTTTTTCTTTTATATATCTCTTTGTGAGGTCTTGTAGTTGTATGTATCCGTCTCTTTGCTCTTTGTCTTCAAGGTCTTTATATAACATTTAGAGTTATGACCATTGAAGTTATTTTCATTCAATGTTGAGATTGGAAACTTCTACACTAACGATTATTTTGTCTTTCGTGTATTCTTGATTTGTTTAATCATTTGAAAACATTCCATTGTTGTTTCAAACTTGAATTAAATAATTAATCGAAAGAAATAACTAATTATTTTAATATATAAAGAATAACTAATTATTTAAATATATAAAGTCACTAATTAATTAATTATCATATATTTAACTGAATATCATGCGTATAAGTATAAAAAGTAAATTATTTTTTAAAAATTATAACTTCAAAAATATGTTATTGTGAATTAAATAATTAATTGAAAGAAAATTGTTATAATTATTACTATTTCGTTTTTATAATAAAACTATAATTAATTAAATAAGGATTTAGGAACGTACTTGCCATTTTGAAGTTTTATCATGCCATCTGGGATTCTGCTAAACTATTGTAGGACCATTTCAGTGAGAGTACCTACAAAGATCTTGCCACAGACAACGTAAGAGCCCTCGAGAATAGTGCTTGGGCTTCGAGAGCCTTAAGATGTGTTTCAGGATCCCCGATACTGAGTAGGGAGCCATCTTCGAAACCATGAAAATGTGGTGGCACTTGCTCCACCATGATTTTATACATGAAAGGTTCGTCGTTGGAACTCGGTCATAGTCTCCAAAATTTGCTGAAGGGTTGGTAAGTCGTGATTCCTTTGAGTGGGTATAGGTTGTCTATTATTTCTCATCTTCAAAGGGTTTTTCTCTCAGGTTTTCCTCTCAAGCTAGTGCTTAGTGTTTTCTGAAGAATATTGTGGGAGTAGAAATAGTTTACCTGTCCCACGGTGGGCATCAATTTGTTCTAGTCGCTGAGGTTTTTGATCACTCTTTAACCCAAATGGAAAATATTTTTTCCATATCCCAGTACCTACTTGTTGTATAAGGTATTCTGGTGTTGAATTTAAACGTAATTTAGTTATTGTTAATGATCCAATACTAAATCTTAACCAACTAACAAAAATGTCCATAGTCAAATATGGTTGTAGAGAATAACAGTTTTCTAGTCATAAATAAATTACCTCTCGCACCCTCATAATTTCATTTTGAATCTAAAATACACTCTAACCCATATAGATTAGGTAGTTTTACCCTTAGGTCTAAGTAATGCTCTCGCAACATTTCAAAACTTGATGAATGACATTTTTAGACCATATTTCCACCATTTTATCTTAGTCTTTTTTATGATATTTTGGTTTATTGAAAAGCTTGGAATGACCATATTAATTATTTACGAAAGACATTGATTATTTTTGCAAACAAATTCTTTGGTTCTTAATAGAAAGAAATGTAGCTTTGCTAAATTCCGTAAGCTATTTGGGACATCTTATTTCAGAATCGAGAGTCAAACCAGATCCAGAAGAAATTGCAGTTCTCCAACAGTGGCCAAAACCAGTTTCTTTAAAAGAGTTAAGAGGCTTCTTGGGAATATCTGGATATTATAGATGGTTTATACAGGGTTGTGGCAAGATGGCAGCTCCCTTGACTATGTTATTTTTTGAAAAATATTCCATTTATCTAGGATAAGGAGACAAATTCTGCTTTTGTTAATTTAAAAAATGCTTGAACTACAGCTCCTGTTTTACGTTTACCAGATTTTCAGCAGCATATTACAATTGAAACATGTGCATCAGGAATGGGAATTGGAGTTGTTTTACTGGACGACAATCATCAATAGCTCTCAGCCTATGAAAAAAAGATTTTTTTTTTTGCTATACTTTTTGCTGTAAAAAAATGACATTATTTTCTTGGTCATCAGGTCATTATCAAAAAGGATCCAAAAGATCTTAAACATTTCTTACAGAAACCTCCAACAACAAAAATGCAAAATTGTGGACTCGAAAAGCTCATGGGACTGGACTTCAAGATTGAATATAAGAAAGGAAAAGACAATATAGCGGCAGATGCATTGTCTAGGAATATGTAACAATTGCTGCAATTCTAACCTTGATATCCACTTTAATTGCCCGTGCTAAGGATTCTTCGAAGAATGATAACAAATTACAGAAAATTGTAGGTATTATCCGCGTTACACAACAGCCTCACAAGAACTTTACATGGGAATCAGGGATTTTGAGGAGAAAAGGCAAACTGGTGGTAGGGAATGACGTTGGCTTGAAAATTACAATCATCCAACAATTTCATGATTCACCTTTAGGTGGCCATTCCGGGTATGATTTAACATATAAAAGAATTAGAGAACATTTTATTGGAAATGTATGCGCAAACAAGTTAAAAGTTGGGTAACAAATTGTACTGTTTGTTAGAAAAAAAACCTTTACTGCAATTACCTGTAGGACTTTCACAAACTCTATCCATTCCTAGTCAAGCTTGGCAATCTATTTCCATGGATTTCATAACTGCATTACCTAGATCTAACTATACGTCTATCATTTTTGTTATCATTGATCTATTTGGAGCATGCCAAGGTAGCAAAACTGTTTATGGACAACATCATCAAATTGCATGGATGGCCAACCGATATTGTTTCAGACAGGGACTCTATTTTTATGAGTACAATTTGGACAGAGCTGATGCAGTGACATGGAGTTAAGTTGTTAAGTTGTTGAGGTCTACGACTTTTCACTCGCCTCGCCCGCAAACAGATGGTCAAATAGAAGTTTAATAAATTAGAAATGTATCTATGACAGGAGACATGCCTCATAAGTGGCTAGAATTTTTACCATTAGCAGAACTTTTGTACAACATGAAGTTTCACACAGCTATAAATTTGACACCATTTGAAGCTCTTTATGGCTATCCACCACCTATTCCAGCTATGATTTAGACCGAGGATTCTTTGGTAGAAGCGGTTCATTACACTTTGAAGACGAGGGAGGATATAACTCAACTTATGCAAACAAATTTTATCAAAGCACAGTCTCGAATGAAATTTTATGTAAATTTGAAACGCTAGGACAAACAATTTGATATTGGTGAATTGGTTTATTTGAAGTTGCAACCTTACAAACAGGGTACAATGACCAATACATCTTTCCATAAATTAGCAACAAGGTATTATGGGTCATTCAAAATAGTACAAAAATTGGGGGCAGTAGCTTATCAATTGGAACTACCACCGAATGCCAAAAATATATGATGTTTCTCATGTTTCTCTTTTAAAGAAACACCATGGCGCTTAGCAGGGCCATCCTTATTCAATGATAAAGGTCAGTTTGTTCCGCAACCTTTAGCAGTGTTAGCATGATGTATGAAGAAAAAAGGGAACAAGCCTGTCACTGAAGTGCTAGTCCAGTGGAGGGAAACAAATCCGGAAGATGCAACATGGAATGAGTTACATTCTAAGTAACTAAAGTTTCCGTATTTCTAGTGGAATCCCTAAATCTAAGGACTTGGGAGTCCTTGTTTGATGGGAGAAAATTGTTATAACTCAGTTAGGGTACCCTTTTGTGTTTCTTAAGGAAGTAATACGAATAATAGTTTACACGTAAAATACAGTGTAGTGAATGAGAGGAAAGAATCGCTGGCACTGAGACAGTGAGATTGTGTGACTAGAAAAGCCGCAGAGTGGGAGGAGTGAGGATGGAAAGAGTCGTGGAGAAGAAGAGACGTGTCCAGCAGCAGAAGAAAAGTCGAGTGCTGGAAGGTGAAAGATTGGCAGGAGAAAAGGGAGACTGAGTGTGCACTAGCAATTAAAGAAAAGTAAGGGTAACATTGGAAATCAGTACCTTAAGTGCTAATAGGTAACTAAACCAACATTGATCAACACTCAAAAGATAACTGGAATTTGATTTACTGATTTCAATCTCTCGTATTGCAATTTTCACCAAAAAAGATTGCTCACTCTCGCCTTCTCTAATTACTCGTCCCCTAAGAAAATGAATCACAAAATCAAGAACCACACTTGTGTAACATGAATCAAGCAAATCGGCAACAAAATTGTATACTCAACAATCAACCAACGTGCCGACAAAAGCATCATGTGAAGTGGTGGAAAACAGAAAAAAAAAACACGAATTGCTAATTGTGGTAGCACAAATCTCTATTCTCACCACGAAAAGTTTTCGCAATGGTGGTTACAGAAAATACGAAACTAACCTGGGAAATGTTGGGTCCAAGCTCTGATTACGAAATTATGGTAAACTAATATCATGCAGCACCATTTTCGACAATTTTCACTGACAAATAAAACAAAAAATGTGGAACGAATAAGAGAACAAACTCCAATTTGTATTGATTGATGCCACAATCAAAAGAAAAGTCATGCATTTTATAAGAACTAAAGAGAATGGTTTCAAATTTCAAAGGACAATAAAAATTAAATCAATATTAATTAATTTTTTAGGAACTAAAAGATATATTTAAATCTGTATATTTTTAAAATTAGCTGTTTAATTCAGAAGAACCCTTATATATTACGGGTTTGGAATATGGTATAATTAAATATACAAAAATATTTTAGATAAATAGTCTACCTACCCAGGTAAGAATCCCCTTTCAAGACCTTTGAAGACGGGGTCTATAAGCACGATGGGAAGAACTCAGGAACTATCTTCTTCTAAATACATACTTTTGTGTATACTAAAATAAAGAAACACCTTTTTAATATTTTTACTGATTTGAGCGTCAGAGGGTCTTCTACAAGTGATCTCCATTCAATCAAAAAAAGAAGACTCAGATGCTGACTCCACTTGTAGGACGTCTCCCTCTTAGTCAAATCAGATAAGAACAGATAGTAATATGAAAATTCAGTTTATCCATTATATAATTTTTTATATATTTACAATTTCAGAGTAACTTAGATTAGTGTAATTAGCCTACCATGTGACAATATGATCTAATTTTTATTTTATTTTTTTGCATTTGTATTGAGATAACAATAAATTCTATCCAAAGGTGTAAAAGGTTATAAACTCATAATTATACTGTTTATCCTTCTGTTGGCCTACTGTAATTTTTGCCAAACAGACAACAACTGCTAATGATTATTGCACACTACAGTTGGCCTCATTCTAGTATGTCCCACCATTCCAAGACCATTTTAAGCCAGGCACAAATAAATCACATCCATGTGTTCTTCCGCCATAGTGGTAATTACTCGTTGTAACATGTGGTGGGGCTATGTGATTTGTTCGTTTCTGTTTGTACTGTTTTTGTTTCTGATCGTTCTCTACCATTCTCTTTATTATAAAAATTTAAGGGGCTAAATCCTCGTTGTAAAACAGAGAAAGGTACCATTTGCATTTAACTTTTAAATCAATTTTACCAAATTGGTTGGTAAGATGAGAACTTTAATCTGATTAAGATTTCCGTTACGTTCCACATATATTAAAAGATTAAACCTATCAAATATAAAATATGTATAACTAAGTCAAACGAAGTTGAAATCAGGACTCTTGAATAAGAAAGAAATCTTTAATTACAACACCAAACAAACTATATTATTATAGAATCATGTTATTATTATATTTATTATGTGATTATACATATAATTATGATTATTAATATTTTAATAAAATTATTATTTTAAAGTTAAAATAATTTTATTATTAATATTATTTTTTTATTTTATTAAAATAAACAATTATAATATTAAAAATAATACAAATAATATCAAAAATAATATAAATAATATTATAAAAAAATAATAATAAAAATAGAATTTCATATATATATATATATATATATATATATATATTTAATGCATTTTTATATGCATTTTCTCAAAATTGAATTTCATACACTCATTCATGCTTTTAAAACAAAATTCAAAATAAAAAACATTCATATATACATTCAAAATAAAAGTAAGTCAAAAATCTCATGCATTCATACATGCATTAAAAACAAAAACAAATCAAAAATTAGATTTTGAAATGATGATTTCATAATACTTTCAAGATTCTAGTGATATATGACTCAAAGTCATTCTACATATAAATGACTTAAGGTCGTATCTCTATTTGAAGAAAGAACTCAATGTCGTATTTTTAATTTACTTCTCTGTATGTTTAGAGAAAGGATTCAAATGTCGTATCTCTATTTGAAGAAAGAATTCAAGGTCATATTTCTTTAATTTATATTTTTACATGTTTAGAGAAAGGTTTAAGGTCGTATCTTCAATTTACTTTTCAGCCTATTTAGGTCAAGGTCAAATCCTTTCTCTTATCTTCTGGTAAGATTATTATTATTATTATTATTATTATTATTATTATTATTATTATTTTTTTTTTTTTTTTTTTTTTTTTTTTTTTTTTTTTTTTTTTTTTTTTTTTTTTTTTTTTTTTTTTTTTTTTTTTTTTTTTTTTTTTTTTTTTTTTTTTTT
>Ga0099824_1000416_pt1 | contig 49217 bp, 14 predicted proteins | sample SiratrowhiteBW_FD_76837 | JGI IMG/M metagenome (GOLD analysis project Ga0099824, IMG submission 76837) | Root nodule microbial communities of legume samples collected from California, USA - Siratro white BW | ecosystem: Host-associated > Plants > Roots > Nodule | place: USA: California... | reverse complement strand
TATAATTTCTCTATGTTATTTTAAATTAATTATTTCTGATACAGAATTAATCAAGTTTAATGCAGTTTAAAATATTAGAGAAATATTTCCAGTTTGAGCTCCATACATCAAAAAGTCAAGATTACTCTGTTCAAGCATCCCAACGAATAGTTTCTAAAAAGCTACATATAGTGTTCAAAGCTCTGTAATCAATGCAGAACCTCCAGCTTCCATCCTTCTTTTTAACCAATATGATCAGGCTTGAAAAAGGGCTGTTACTGGTCTGATTATTCCAGCCTATAACATTTCTTGCACTTGTTTTTCAATCTTTGTCTTCATCACATAAGGATAACGATAGGGTCTCACATTCACAGCTTTAATTCCCTCTTTCAAAGGGATTTTGTGATCCACCCCACGGCTGGGAGGCAGTTTCTTGCGTTCTTCAAACACCTGGTGACAATCATTCAACACTTTCTCCAACTGTTTTTGTTGCTCTAAAGTTAACTATGCCTCCTTTTTCATGTTTTCTGTATTTCTCTTTTCTGCATCCCATAACACAGTGATAACCACTATCTCTCTCTCTTTTTAAGGCTTGGAAGGTCACTAAATTTTTCCTCAATCACGGATTACCCTGGATCTGCACTGTCTACCCTTGGTGCTGAATGTCATTTGCAGTGTTTTCCAATTTACTTTTACATCTCCCAACGAGGCCAACCAAGACACCCCCAATATTACATCCATCCTCCTAGTTCAAAAAGATAAAATGTTTCTTTGATGGTATGCTCCTCTAGCCTTATGGTCACCCTTTACAGCATCCTTTAGTGGCTCTCCGAAACCCATATCCTAATTTAACACTATAAGCAGGCGTATCTTCCACTTCTAATCCCAGTTCTTCCACTAAATCTTTGGAGATGAAATTATGGCTGGCTCCACTATCAATCAAGATTAATACTTTCTTCCCTCTAACCTCTCCTTGTAATTTCATGGTATGTGGTTGAGTTAAACCACCTGCTGACAATTCAGACAAACTCATGGGCTGCTCCTCTGTTACTTCACGTCCTCCTCTAGTCCAGTTTTCTGCTTCCTCCTCAAGTTCTTCTTGAGGAAGTGCTCCCTCCATAGGTTCCTCCTCTTCTTCCCCACATATCACTACCTTCAAATTCTTGTCTGGACATTTATGTCCATAGCTATAGTGTCCTCCACAGTGAAAACAACGTCCTTCTTCTCTTTTTTTCACATATTCTGGATATGACAATGTTCTGGCTCCTCTGTTTTTAATTCCCTCTCCATTGTATGTATTGAACCTCCCTTCTCTCGCAGCATTGCTGGTCTCTCTTCTCATGTTATTTATAGTGTTGGCAGCTCCAGACCTAGAGAATCCCTTGTGATTTTCAGGTCTTGCAGTTACTACCGAGCCCCCTACATAACGAAACAGTGAAGGACGTTGGTTCTGTCCCCCTCCTCTTTCAAGATACGTAGTTTCCTCTAGGTCTAAGGCAACCTCCATAGCTCTTTCCAATTCGTTGGGGTTATGCGAATGCAGTTGCTGCCTGATATTGGGCTGTAAACCCGCTAGAAAATACCCCATCATTTGTTCCTCTTGCACCGTTGGGGCTTGAGAGACCAACATTTCAAACTCTTAAATGTAATCTTGCATGCTCCCTTGCTGTTTCATTTTGGCTAATTGCTCAAATATTGAGCTCTGTTCTCATCCTCCAAATATGCGGATCAAAGCCTCAGAAAAAACTTCCCAAGTTGGATTCTTGGTCTGTTGTCTCCAGGATTTGAACCAGTGGTTGGCACTGCCCTCCATGCTAATGAATGTCAGTCTCAACCTGTCCTTAGCAGCCACCTCCTGCACTTCAAAAAATTTCTTAGCCCTTGAAATCCACCCATGCGAGTCTAAGCCTTCAAAATTTGGCAGTTCCACCCTCCTAGTCCATGCTTTGAACCTTTCTTCCTCCTCCTCTTCCAAATTGATTCCCAATTCGATACTTCTTTCCTTCCTTTCTTCCCTGTTCACCGAATTTTCGCTGCCCTCTGACTTCTTGTCCACTTTCTTGGGATCTTTTAACTTTTCTTTTAGTTCTAATAAGCCTTCCTGGATCAAGGTCATATTTCCTTGCAGCTCTGTCATCATTTTATTTTGTTCGCTGGCCCATCTTTCCATTGCGTTCATTCGTCCCTCCATCGTGCCTCCTCTCAATTTCTCTTCTATCCAAAGGTGATCCGGCAGGTCAGACCAGAATTTGTTACATTCCTTTATACAAAAGTAGTCTCAACTAACCCTACTATCACCTCTGCACAACTCCCAACACTCTACTAGCACTGTTGCACCGCTTCCACCCCTCCACTAAGCCACCGATCATCGCTTGAAAAGTAAAATAAAACACCAAACACAGAATTGACTGAATATACCTCTTTTATTGAATTAATTATGTGCAAGACAGAATATCGAAAAAAGTACAAAGGAACCACTACCCCTTTCCACATGATACACCTATCAATTTCTTCAAAATCCCAAAAACTGCCTAAATTGTCCAGGTTGGTCTTAATAAATAGACCAACCTCCTAACAACATTAACAACCCACCTTAATTGCCCCTCATCTAATTATCTTTCTTAAATTTCCTTCTATAGTACACTTTTAACTCTTTTTTCTGACTTTCCATTATCTAACACGTTATAGGATGCTAATACCTTTCTTATACCTAACCGACCCTCGAACTCGTCTTGCAAACCATTTTGTTTTTTGTTTTTCCATAATTTGTCATAATAAATTATAGTGGTGACTTCTATGTTTTAAAAATTTCTTTTTTCTTCCGTGTCCCCGTCATGACTCCGGTTACAACAAATTGAGAATGATTTTTCTAGGCAGAGATTTATCGTTTCACCAGCATATTGAGTTGAACGTTTGAAAACACGGGGTGTAGAATACAACTCCCCAAAACCTTTCGTAGTGGTATTTTTTAACCCAGTTCCTCTTCAGCTTATATATATATATAGCTGCAGAACATATGCCCCTAGCTGGCTAGTAGCTACCTTCAGAGGTTGCTTGCATGATGGCTTATGTGAGTTCAATATTAGTTAATGCCAGATTTGTCACTGCTTCATGTTAAACATGCAAATGGACCACAGTTCGAATATCTAAAAGGGAGTGTTTGATGGTCCCCAAGTAAAGGCCCAAATGAAGGAAGCAGGGAAAATAAGCTTTCCACATGTATATGCGAGTCCCAGCAAGTTCATCTGCATAAAATTTGTCTTTAGTCAAAGGAAAGTGCACTCTTGATATTGTTCTTTTGGTGAAACGTTTAAAATGTAATGGCCTTTCAGAGATTTGTTGTTAAAGTCATCACATCTGCAAGAATTAATGATACAAATTAATATATAAGAAGAGAAAATAATGTACATATAACCACATCAAAATAATCTGGAATAACTTAAAAATCAAGATTGATGGTAGTTTATACATGCCAACATCTAAGTTAAAAATCAAAGACCAAATTTCGTTTCTAAACATCACTTTGAACTCATCGAAACCTGGACAGTCAAAGCAATATTAACATTACCTTTTATTTTCTTTTTGAACGAGATTAAGTGATCTTTGTGCCTCAATCTTTGTTTCAGATTTCTTCCTTTAGTTTATATATTAATACTCAAAATTATAAATGATCTCATATTCCAATAAATACTATAAATAGTAATTATAAAGTTTCACTTTATTTTATAATGCATGGAGTTACTTAAGTGAGTGCAAGATTAATTAGGTCAAGTTATTTTCCAGTAATTCTTTTACCTGTATTTTTTAGCCAATTAAGCGTACGAGTGTCATCACACAAGCATATCTACCCATTGAACGAGAAGGTAAGAAAGTTAGCCCTCAAATTGTAAAAGTAATAAAGAAAATACATTTCGACCAAAAGGACAAGCACAAAAGAAGATTTTGGTATTGCGGGTTACTTATGTATCCATAACAATAATACTAAAATAAAATTTCAATTAAAACTAAAAAATAACAACAAATTTCCGACAACAGAAATATAATAAATGAAAAAATGCATAAAAAATATGAAAAACGAGACCCTAAACGTGAAAAAAGAAACAAAATTTTACAAAATAACTTTTCTCAATGAATTGCAAAGGAAGTTACAAATATATGAAACATAATCGATTAAACAAGAAGCTTAATCGACTAGCTTTAAATAAAATATTTAATTTTTATTATAACATAATAAATAATTAAAATATATGTACATAAATAATAATAAAATATTTACAAATATATTATATGCTATTATAATAAAATGAATAATTAAAATAAAAACTTTAAATAGTTAAAAAAATAAATTAAAATAAATGTAATATTTTTTAGCATATATTTTATATTAAAAAATTAAGAAAATATCAAAATAAAAAATATAATAAAATAAATTAATTTAGACTTTGGTGATTTATTTTAATATACTTTTTATTTTGAAATATAACTTTATTTATTTATTAAAGGTTTATAATATTTTTTAAATTTAAAATTTATTTTTCGTTACATTAAATTATTTTTAAAATTTTATTTTATAAATTATTTTCTAAGTATACTAATATATAACCAAATTTATTTTATCACATCAATCCAATATACTATAAACTATTCACTCATTTTTTACCCACTTTCTTTTAATCCAAAGATCATATTTTACTCTTTTGTCTTCCTTTTCTTTCCTTTTACACTATCTCCTCAATTCAAACAAATTAGAGAAGTTATATTAACGTTTCTCCATATATTAGTTTTGGATAAAATTTGATATAAAAGTATAATTTTAAATTATTGCATAAAAAACAAACAAAGAAAAGAAGATATAAAAATGTTAATTAAACTTATTAGAACATATTAAAATTATAAATATTAATGGAACATTAAATTATGATGAAACTATTTTGATACTTATTTTTATGAAAGACGTTTAATTTTTTAAATGAACCTGAAGAAAAAGTCATATAAACGAATAGATTATTTGCATTTTAAAAGGGGTATCGAGATTATAATTTAGATTTGAGAAAAAGACTAATAATAAAAATTTAAATGTAAGTCGATAAATAGAGTGAAAAGTATATGAGAACTTAAATTCAAACTGCAATGAATAATTAAAAGAAGAAGTTATTAGAAGGAATAAGAATTTGCTTATAAAATTCCAAAATCGATTAACAAATATAATAGGATTGGAGTTTTTTTTCTTTTTTTTTTCATTATCTTGCTAGACTTTTATAGTCACTCCTAAGAAATTTACATATTCAAATCTTATATATAATTTTTGGAAGATTATTTTATCATTTAACTCTTACATTATGTTTTGTGAAAGTCTACTCTATGCAATTTTCAATAGATAAATTTTCCTAGCAATTTCAACTTTCACATTTAATATCACTTTTATGTCGATGAGTACTTCTATTTTAAAAAATAACCTCCGTTTTAGTGCCTAATTTTCTTCAAATATCTAACCATCCATTCCATTTTTTAAATAAAAACCCTTTTCTCTTTTCTCACTAAATTAAAAAAAAAATAAGATCTTTCTTTTTCTTTACGCATTTTAATTTCATTTATCTGAATATTTCCACCTTCAAACTGATATATTGTGAACTAATTATATTTTAAAAGATTAAAAAAAAATATTATTAAAGGGTCAATCAAACCTCAACATTTCAGTAACATCAATTCCCTTACACTGATGTTTGTTTATTTATCACTCATGACAATTACATAACATATTTTTAATGATTTACCCAAGAGTGTGGCAATGAAGGTATTCAACCGTGTGAATAAAAATTATGACAGAAGACAGACAAGTGTAAAACCACAACAATTTTGTTCCTAACTTGGTCAAATCAGACATGCCATCAGTGTCGTGAGACCCTTTTTTTCCTTTCAAATGTTTTTCTTACACTGCCCCACAACACTCCTTTATTCTTTTCTTTTTTCCACCGTAATTTGCTTTCTTTATCACCGAACTTTCATTGGAGCAAGATGTAGAGATGTTTTCCCCCTCACTTTTTTGACTTCTGTTGCTAATAGAGCTTTACAAATTGTATTGAAAAGAGAGAAAGCACCAAATAATAAGACTTGGTAATTGAAATGGGGGAAGGATTTTATTCCTTCAATATCCCAGTGGGACATGTACATTGATCTTACTTGTTCAACCACAATCATTAAGTTCTAATTTATGTCTACATGATGGGATTTGAGCTTCATTAAAAACAGTTATAAAAATGCTTCTTTTTGGAGTTATTGGTCACCTACAAATAAATTGCTCTTCAACCTTAACTACGTTTATACGCAGTAAGTTAGCCCTTAGAATGGAACGAATATGTGCACGACAATAATAACAAAACTTTTTTTCCCAATAAGGTAAGATACATGCATCAAACGCATCATGATTGAACATAATCGGGTATCGGGATAAATGACAAATCTACGAACAACTTTTTTAAGTAAATAACAAGAAAAATTACTTTGTGGAAATGTAATGTTTAATGGGTTTATAATAACTTTCACTTTCTGAGACACGTAGGTAAAAACTGATAACAACCGAAAGAGAAGACAAAATATAGGTAAAAATTGAAGATAATAATAAAAAACAATATTTGGAAATGTATTGTAAGGAGAACCAACTACCTAAACCAAGGTATAATTACATAATTTGTATATATTAGCTGACCGAGAACTGATCGAATAACGTGTGTCGACTGATAACTAATCGATCCAAACGACCTTATGCGCACAAGATTAACATAAGACACGTTACATCCATCAGTTAGGAAGTCACAATGGGTCATAGGCCCATCCAAACACTATAAAAGATGAGGTGATCTAATGAAATACACTATAAAAGATAAGGTGATCCAATGAAATAAGGTACTGTTATCTTATCCAATTTTATCCTGCTTTACTCATATCCAAACTGACTTGAGTGACAAAATACATGCAGGACTCCTCTCAGAATTGGATAATACCGAAGATTTAGAGAACTAAAGAAAAATTGTTAAGGAAGAAAGCTTGAAGATACGCTTATTGAAATTAACCGCTCTCTTACAAGAGCAGGAAGTAATTTTATATTTTATTCTTTTATAATTTTTTTATAAATTAAAATAATTAAAATGTCAAATTGTAATAAATCTCTGCCAAGAATAAGTCTGTTTTTCTTTATAATTAAACACATGGTAGATAGATATTCATCCAAACAGATCTAACTAGATATAATTAGAAGCTAAAATACTCTATGATATGTGAACATTAACATAAATAACGTTAAAAGAGAGGATAAATTATGAGGTTGGACCGACAAATCTCACATAGGCAATTTGTTTGTGATAGAAGGGACCGACCCATATATTCTGCATCATTAGGCTTTCCCTGTAGTTCTCGAAGGTCGGCAATTCTCTTCTTAGAAAACTCCTTAGGGGCATCCAAAATCTACTTCCATCAATATCTGCATGCCCACACAAGAAACCTTCTCCCAACAAATAATATTCTAATGCAACCAAACAATTCTAAATTCCCGAAGAATCTCAACTGTACATCCCTTAAAAGTATTGTGTTTCTCTCATTTGCCTTTACAGTTAAGACCACCATCTACAATACAAAAGTTCAATGTAAGTTTTGCTCATTTTATCCCTCATGATACATAAAAAAAATTTAAAATTAACTGTACTTGGACCAATGCACAATTCAACTAAATTTCATAAAAAAGAGTGACTTTTAGGTTAGAAAAAATGCACTATGTTACCATCAAACTTGCTTTCAATATAAAAGGTATCCAAAGTAAATCACTTCACTTTAAAATTAACTTAGTTCAAAATTATTTTACATTAATCATCTAAATACACATGTTAAAATATCAATTACCATGCATATTAGTAAATGTCTGCATATTTGATTTCACATTAAGGAATTAATTATTAGTCTCTAAACAGTACACTGAAAGATATGTGACAAAAAAGTATTGAAGGATTAGTTATTAGTCCAAATTAATTTTACGAGGAAGCAATTTCATTCTATATGCAAAATGAGTAACTCATTTTACAGCCGAAGGACAGTAAATATTACATACAGCAGTTAATTACAACAGCTTGTAAATAGAATAACCAAAGAGGTAAACACCTGCTATACTTTCTTATATTTGTATACTGAAAAATAACCCTTTATTGCACTATCAAGTTTCAGTTGACGTTGACCTGACATAGCAGTAGCATTAATATTCCTCTAGTTTCAAGTCAATCAGTAGCTCCAACACAGAATCTGCAAAATTGTTCTTCTTTTACAAACATGGAGGGTCAGCTTTCTGCACTCTTATCCCTATATATTCTTTTACTGATGTCTTGTTCCTGTTAACACCCTCCTTATGTCCACACACTGTTCATTGTCTCGGTAAGCCCAAATGCAAGTGTCTTAATCTCAAGGTCCATCCATTTCCTTGATCACCACAACCCCACAACTAAATTACATTGTGGTCTCTTTCGACATCAGTAAAAATGTTGTGACTTCACATAATGCTCTGTACCCTTGATACATAAACGCCAAAAAATGTGTTTAAGATCAGTAGTTAGACCTCTTCACTAGAGAAATTTTCAAAGCTCTTAAAGGTTTTCTTAGTGGACATAGATACGTTGATATGAGTTGATGGATGTTTTATGGGGGCCATGGCCGGTGATAAGTCACATGTAATAAAGTGTGATTAATTGATGCCAAAGGGAAAAAGGATCGACCAGTTATCTTGTACTCAAAACTACAACTCATGACAAAGAGCAATTGCAGGTGGCATGAGCCCACCTTGTAACCACTTTTGCAGGAATATAAAACATGCCAAAATTCAGGTTAAAATGCTCCCAAATTATAGCCCTTCCGATCCTACGCCAATCAGCATTGCTTTTGCAGCATAAAGACAGAAAAAGAAACCATTATATCAGGTTCAAAGACAAAGCATATTTTGAGTGGCGCCATGAATCTAGCCACATGTCTCGTTTATTTTCTGGCAAATTAAAGTAAGTGAACATGGTGTGTGAAGGAAGAGTTCTAGGTCACTATTCACTAACGCCAGCAGCGTAGAGCAAAACCAAAACCAGAAACACTGAAAACTCCGTTATTAAGAGTAATCTAAACTGAAGAAGCATGCAACGCAGTGTAAAAGAAAATGCAGGGTAATGCTTTAACCAACCAACCATCAAGAAGAATAATAATAATAGTAATAGTAATAATACATAGGGCATGTGTGGTTTACACAAGAAATGCAGAGCAAAATTAACAACATCAAACCAAAAGAACACCTTATGGACCTTCTTCCATGTCAATACAATCCAAGCACACTTCTTGCAATAGAATGTGCTTGATTTGAACGACTTTTCACAGAACCATTTCTTCTGCTTCCCCTCATGGGGGTCAAGTAAAACCTCAAGAGACCAGTGTCAATGTTGTTGGGAGAATACCTTGCACTCCTATTCCTTTCCAACACAAACTCCTCCTTCCCCTTCTTCCCGTTCCCATTTCCCTGCACACCGTTCCTTCTAGAACCCCCAAACCCCCCACCACCATTTCCAACCACTTGAGCATTCCTCCAACTCACACTACTATTGCTCCTCAACATCCTCCCATTAAAACCACCACCACTACCACCACCACCTCCTCTACCATCACCGCCCCACGTCTCCGAATAAGACCTCTCCACCCCATTCACCCTGCTATACCTATCCTCATCCTCATCCTTGTTCCCGCCACGCCGGTGAATAAACCCCCATAAGCTCCACCGCCATCGCCGCCCCTTCTTCCCCCCCTTCCCATTCCCATCTCCATTCCCAATCACACCCACATCAAACATCTTCTCAGAACAGCAATCTTCCCGCATTGAATTCGACCCGAATTCCCTTTCATTAAACCCCATTTTCACACCCTGCACATAATCCACCCCAGAAGGAGCCACCTTAGCATTCACAGTCACATTCAAATTCCCATTCCCATTCCCATTCCCATTCACACCACCACTTCCATTATTACTCAACTCATCCACCTCCAAACTAACACTCTTCCTAACCGAACTAGACCTATCAAGACTCTTCCTCCTCCTAGAACCCGAATCAGAGTAATACTCCCTAGTCTGTGCATTCCCACCAGGAACACCCTCATCCTCATTCACCGGCGGCTCCTCCACCGGAATCTGTGTATCAGTCCTCACCACATGCTGCACCGGTGCTACGGGAGCGTCTTCCACCACCGAAAGCATCGTCGGCATCCTCGGAAAATTGCTCCGCCCGAGCAAGTACCCGTCCCACGACGCCCGCGGCTCCTCTAGCGAGTACCGAGGGTCGTCGAACGACATCCGCCCGGCGTCAAGCGAGAACTGGCCGGCGTCCAGCGAGAACCGCCCAGCATCCAGCGAGAACCGCGGATCGGTGTCGCAAGAGCGCCGCCCGAAGCCGTAGTCTGCGATCTCCGACTGCGTGTCGCGGAACTGCCGCCCGATCGGCTTCTCCACCGGAAGAGCACCGTTCCTCCGCTTCTTCGCTTTCTGCTTCTGCCTCCACTTCTGCAACTTCTTGCTGAAAACCGACGCCGCGGAGAAGAAGCTTCCCGCGAGGTCCTTGAAGTCACGCGCTTTTTGCTGCTTGGCTTGTGATGAGTCAAGGTCGATGTGGTCCTTCATTGTCTTCAGCTCCTCCTCTTCTTCAACGATAGCAACAAGCTCTTCTTCCTTTTCTTTCTCGTTCTCTACCTCTATCTCTATCTCTTCAACTTCAGCTTCTTCAATGACTTCAACTATTTCGTTCACATTGGGCTTGGGCTCCTCCACAACCCTGATCTCGTCTTTCTCTTGTTCTTCTTCCTGGGCTTCTCGTTTATCTTCGGGGTGGTCGAGAACACGCGGCTGAATGTCGTTTCGCTCTGGGGGGTTGTCGTTTTGGGGGTTCAGGTCTTGGTGGAAGAGGTTGGAGAGGGTGCTGCGGACGCGAACGTCGCAGGATTTGCGCTGGGGTTCGAAGGAGGTGGAGAAAGGTTCGTTTTTGGAGGCGGAGAAGGACTTCGTGCGGCGGAGCTCCGGGAGGGCGGGAGGGCGGAAGAGGGCTTTAAGGGCGGCGGCGGCGGTGGAGGGGGGCTTTCGAGCAGTGGCTGGGCTGTTGTTGTTGTTGGGGTCGAGGAGGGCGAGGCGTTCGCAGAGGCATGAGGGACAGAAGCCGGTGAAGGCTTCGTCGGGGTGGCGGGGGCAGGAGGTGGAGGGACGGTGGGGCTGCGGTGGTTGGGGGGGATTCATAACCGGAAGTGAGGAAAATATATGTGAGCTTTGGTCATGTTATGAAGAATGAAGTGAAAGAGAAAGTGAAGAAGAAGAAGAAGAATGAGTAAGGAGTGTGATTTGTCTGTGTGGAGTGATGACAGAGAAAGGAAGAGAGAGAGAGAGTGATGTGATGATAGTGAGAGGTTGTGAAGGTTGGTGGCACTGTTTGGTTCCCAGGGACAGCGAGAAAACAAAAGTGGCGTGGCGTGACACAAAATTAAGGTTTATACTATGTGGACCAATCTAAAATAAAATAATATTTGATATTACATATATATTATATATTTTCTTTATATTTAGTACAATTCAATTTATATATAAACAGATAAATTTTTTAATGGTTCATTTATATAGTAAGCTTGATTATAACCTATCTGTCATTGTATTAATTTTTGGAGAACCAAATTTAATATTTACGTTTTTTTTATATGGAATGTGTGTTGAAGTATTTGGATTAATGCTATCAATGGGGTTCCGTCATTGATGGCAAGAAACTATGTCAAGGAGAATGTAGGGTCGGTAACCGAAAATTTGGAATTTTCTCCCTGCATTGAAGAGTAATGAGTGTATAACTTAAGAGGGGATGTGGAATTATAATTGTTAATTAAAAAGAATTAGATTTAAAAATTTATTTATTAAAAAACCATTATATGTATTAAAGTAACATAGATGACCTCATAACACAATTTAATGTATAAAAAGGATAGTGTGAAGCATCCGTTTCAAAAATTGTATTGACAAATAGACATGTGCTAATGTTTATGTTATTTTTTTAAATGCAATTAGAGTTTTTCTATAATGTATTTAAATATTTAATAGAATTATTTACTATATAAATTAATGAGATGGATAATCTTATTTAAGTTCTATCATTTTGATGAATAAATTTATTAATCTTATGATAATTACCATAGAAGTCATTCTTAACATATTCATAAGAGAAAGTAATTTGTGCCAAGTTTGTTATCTTACAATAATATTCGATAAATTTGTTGAATTTTAAGATAGTTACTCTTCTTCATAAGTCTCTCAACACTGTCTTTTATTTCCTAACCATTGTCAACTTTGAATTTTCATGTTTTTCATTTTTCAAATTTATTATATAGACGACTAGTTTCATTCATAATACTATAATTGTTATTGTTCCAACGAGTTTTTATGCGTAAAAATAATATCATATTATTTTATCACAAAAATTATTTATCTGAATATACGTTTGCAAAAATTTTAACCCTGATAACTTATTCTACTGTTAATTCATGTCCATTAAACAAGTTTCATTCCTAATTTTATAATTTTTATGTAATATACTCTAAACTTTAAGGAATTATAAATTTTACCCATTAGATGAGAATGTTTGGAAATGCTATAGTTATAAATGTTAGAACAGACAATAAATTCAGAATGGTATATATTTATAAATTTATTGTACACGCGAGTTTTTCAATTTAAATATTTTCCAGTTAACCATTTTCAATAAAGGATATTACTGAATTAATATAGGAGCATAAATTACACTTTGTTAATCTATAAAGCAACTCATGTAATTACTGTTATAATAAGATCTCGTTATCAGTTACTATGAATATTATTAGTATTTTCTCTGACGTGGTTCCTTTCGGTATTGTTTGGGTAGCTACTTTAACTTTTTTTTTTTTAAAAAATAAAAATAAAGATCGATGCTTTAACTTTAGGTGTGGAGTGTGGAGTTCTATGGGGTCAGAACTTGTCTATTTACAGAAAATAAACAATGAGAGGTTGTTGTTTTTACTAAAGGTGATGGGGATTGGGGATTGTGCCTTTTGTTGTATAATTTTTGTTTTTTTGTGTTTTCTTTTTTCAATTTTTTATAATGAATTCATAGAATTTTACTTATCATTCAAACATCGATTTCCCATTTGTATTTTCTCAATAACCAGTGGTTTTTAATTCCTCAAACATACCTTCTTATTAAAAGAAATAAATGAGTTTGATTTTCTATATAAAAGCTACTTTTGCTTAAACTAAATAACTTTTCAAAAATGTAGTGACAAAAGGAGGTTGTTTATCATTTACATAAAATCAATCATTCACGTTAAATGTAAATTGTTTAAATTATTTTTCATATGAACCAAAGGCTTTCAAAGTGGTGCACTTCAATTTTAATTTGATTCATTTTATTTTTCTTATAAAAAAACTCATTTATATTGCATTATCACATTCTTAACAAAAAAATTAAAAATCCCTAAAACTTAAAAATCTTTTTGGTAATAAAATATTAAAAAGTCTTCAAAACATAAATTAAGATTTTATTTCTCTAGCAGGGTAAAAATATATATATATATAAAGATGAGGTCCCCTTATGACAGCTTGGACCAGTTGTAGAATCTAGAGACCCAAATGTACAATGGTACCATGCATGCAATGTAATTCAATGTATGAATGATCAAAACAAAAGATGAAGAATGTTTTGTGTTCTTTCCATTAATTTGTCCTCCCTCCAAATCACTGCCACAGCACCATCTTATTTATCCCAATATAATATGATTTTGATTTTGATTTCGAATTTATAACAGGACGAGATCTGAGTTGTCTTTCTTTTTTGGGACCATATTTGTGTCTGGTCACCAAGTGCACGAGCACACAAATAATCATAAAAACAGTATATATGAGCAGACCACACCATCGTAGGCATGCACGAGGACTACATCATAGGACATTAGGACCAGCATAGTGCTTACACATCGCAATCTTATCGAAAGGCCTAACCAAAATAATTTCTTTTTTTTCATTTTTTTCCATTCTCACCAAACTTTCAATGCCCCAGTAATTGAAGTTTACCAATAAAATAACTTGTTTTTAAGCACATTGATCTGAGTCAAAAGTTTATGTATATGAAAAATAATGTGTTATTGGTGTTTTAAGATCTTGGTAGTATCCAAACTCACCAAAAAATGACAATAAAAGCATATGTGTTAATAGGAAACCAATGAAACATATTTATTCTTTTTTATTTAAATATTTTTTATTATTATTTTCATAAGTACTTTCGATCTCTGTGAAATGTAAATGATTTTCATAAATTTTAAGTCTTTATCTTTGTTTCTAGAATAGATATTGACATTTTGTGTATTAGTAGTCTTTTATTGAAAGAAGTAATGTACTTTATTTAAGGATCAATTATAAAATCTATTAATCATTCAACATATGAATTCAATCAAATCATCTAAGATTTTTAAAAATAATCATAAAAATATATGCTTGTAATACTTAAAATCGATTGAACACAAACTTTAAAAATTAAATAATATTATTTAATTAAAATAAAATAATAATTAACTATAACTTATAAAGTACATATAAGTAGAAACAAACTCACTCAATTTTAAATGATCTAATTATAAGTTCTAAAGATCATGTCAAAATAGTTTTAGCTAAATAATAATTATTAATACTATTATTATGAAGTTTAATTTTTTTTTCGTCTTTTTATTGATGTGTCCCTTTACTTCTTGTTTAATGGGGATTATTTTGATTTTCAAATATTCCGGTGGAGAGAAAAAAAGTGAAAGTAAATCACGCCACTAAAAGAAAGAAAGAAAGGGTCTCATATCTTATTTTCCACGTTTTACTTTCAAATTTCACCTGTCTTTTACTTCTCTTTTCCCCTTTCATTCCTCTTTCTGATTTTTCTTTTTCTCTCTTTCTCCATAGACCATGAGCAAACAAAATCTTTAGGATAGTTTTTTGATTTTGCTATACTTTCTAAGCAACTAAACTTGCGGTGTTTGAGGATATATATAGTATATCTTGTAAAGTACATGACATATTACTTAACCTATTTCCTATATATTAAAACAATAATTTTGCATGCACATGTGCTATATCATAATTGTTTCACTCGTCCTTCATGCTTTTTTCTTTCTTACTTTTAAATGTGATATTGAAAAATTCAAATGAAATTGAAAAATTGAAAAATATTGAATTTGCTTTTATTATTTTAAAAATATTTTAATGATATTTTCAACCGGTGCAAGATGCAATTTGGATTGAAAATTAAAACTTACCTAAAGATTTAATTTGATTCAAATTTATTAAATTATTATTATTATTATTATTATTACAATTATTTCCATTTTCTTATTTTTATTCTTCTTATTATCATTATTCACCACAATAACTAAGCTATTTAAAGATCAATTTTTAGCTACCAAATAAATGATTGTTAACTGTGACCAAAATAATCACCGAATTAGGTTTTGGTAGCTAAATAACTACAAATAAAAGTAATAATTAGATTTAGTGACCAATTAAGTAAAGATAATTGATATATAACATTAGCTACCAAGGTTTTAGCCACTTATACTATTAGATTCTAAATTAGTCTCTAACTTAATTAGATACCAATTTAGAATCTAATTGTATAAGTGACTAAAACCTTGATAGTTAATGTTAGATATCAATTATCTTGACTTAGCTGACTACTAAATTTAATCATTACTTTTATTTTGTAGTTGTTTAGCAACCAAAACTTAATTTTGTAATTATTTAGGTCATAATTAGCAACCATTTTAATTGGTAGCTAAAAATTAGTCTCTAAATATCATTTTTCTTGTAATAATTACATTCTTCTTCTTATTATTATTAATTTATTATTATTATACAATTTTATATTATTATTATTATTTAAATATTACCATTATTTTGTAAATAACAATATACATGGAAAAGTGAAACAACAAAAACACATAGCAAAGGAAGTTTAATAGTATGACAGTTAATGTTTGAAAACCTTTATAACAAATAAAGATAAGTTTTAGATGTAACTAAAAGAAAAAAAAAAAACTCTTTAAAAAAATAAGGAGTAAGGGAAAAATACATTCAAATTATACGTAAATCAATATATCATTCAACTTTTTAACCCAAAATCGAATGACTTTAATCCAAAATCGAATGCCTTTGAACCAAAACTGAATGCCTCTAATCCAAAATTGCTTGCCTTAGAACAAAAACTGAATATCTCTAGTCTAAAATCGAATGCTAGTGGATAAAACATGTAGTTGCCCTTCGATAACATTCTTTGTCTTACTCTTTCTTTTGTAGGATTTGGGTTTTTGGCACAGAGCAAACCTCACTAATATATTATTTATTGTTCATTATTATATTATAAAGTGTACAAATAAAACTACATTTTTTATTATATTAAAACAGTCACGTGACTCTCTTTGGTTGTTCATTTAATCTATTTTCAGTTGGCCTTCTTTTTGTCCTTTGTATCACCCATTTCGTCCCTCTCTCTCCTCTCTTCTTTCCCGCTTTATTTTCATATTCTACTCAGTGTGTTCATCTAATTTTAATTTTAATTTTAATTTCACCTACAAAACGTGTTACAATTTCATGTCTCTAATGAAAAACAATTTCTTATACAGAAAAACAACATAAATTTCAATTTTAATACACTCTCTTCTTAACATCATACCTCTGGTCTATCTATTTATCTCTATATTTATTTATATTAATGTGTGAAAACCCAAAATCAAATGCCTCTAACCCAAAATTGAATGCCTCTAACCCAAAACCGAATGCCCCTAACCAAAAATCGAATGTGTCTAACCCAAAATCGAATGCCTCTAATCCAAAACTGAATGTCGTTGAACCAAAGCCGAATGTCTCTAATCCAAAACCAAATGCCTCTAATTCAAAATTAACTGCCTTAGAACCAAAGCTAAATGTCTCTAGTCTAAAATCAAATGCCTAGTGGATAAAACATGTAGTTGTCCTTCGATACCATTCTCTTTCTTACTCTTTCTTTTGTAGGGTTTTGGTTTTTACAACAGAGCAAACCTTATTAATATACTATTTATTGTTGATTATTATATTAGAAACTATTCGAACAAAAGTACATTTTTTATTATATTAAAATAGTCACGTGATTCTCTTTGGTTGTTCATTTGATCTCTTTTCAGCTGGTCTTCTTTTTGTGTTCTGTATCACCCATTTCGTCTCTCTCTCTCTCTCTCCTCTCTTCTTTCCCATTTTTTTTTCGTATTCTACTGAGTGTGTTCATCTAATTTTAATTTTAATTTTAATTTCACCTAAAAAAAGTGTTACAATTTCTTGTCTCTAATTAAAAATAATTTCTTATACATAAAACAACATAAATTTCAATTTTAATGCACTCTCTTCTTAACATCATACCTCGGTCTATCTATTTATCTCTATAGTTATTTATATTAATGTGTGAAAACCCAAAACCGAATGCCCCTAACCCAAAACTGAATGCTTCTAACCAAAAATTGAACGCCCCTAACCCAAAACTGAATGCCCCTAACCCAAAACCGAATGCCTCTAACCCAAAATCGAATGCCTCTATCCCAAAACCGAATGCCTCTAACCAGAAATTGAATGTGTCTAACCCAAAACCGAATGCCTCTAATCCAAAACCGAATTCCTCTAATTGAAAACCAAATGCCTCTAATCCGAAACCGAATGCCTTAAAAGCAAAACTGAATGCCTCTAGTTTAAAATCGAATGCCTAGTGGATAAAACATGTAGTTGTTCTTTGATAATATTCTCTGTCTTACTCTTTCTTTTGTAGGGTTTGAGTTTTTGGCACAGAGCAAACCTCATTAATATACTATTTATTGTTGATTATTATATTAGAAACTGTATGAACAAAAGTACATTTTTTATTATATCAAAACAGTCATGTGACTCTCTTTGGTTGTTCATTTGATCTGTTTTCAGCTAGTCTTCTTTTTGTCTTTTGTATCACCCATTTCGTCTCTCTCTCTCCTCTCTTCTTTCCTACTTTTTTTTCGTATTCTACTCAGTGTATTCATCTAATTTTAATTTCACCTAAAAAAAGAGTTACAATTTCTTGTCTCTAATGAAAAATAATTTCTTATACATAAAAACAACATAAATTTCAATTTTAATGCACTCTCTTCTTAATGTCATACCTCCGGTCTATCTAATTATCTCTATATTTATTTATATTAATATGTGAAAACCCAAAACCGAATGCTCCTAACCCAAAACCGAATGCCTCTAACCCAAAACTGAATGCCCCTAACCAGAAATTGAATGTGTCTATCACAAAACCGAATGTCTCTGATCCAAAACCAAATGCCTTTGAACCAAAACCAAATGCCTCAAATCCAAAACCAATGCCTCTAATCCAAAATCGATAACCTTAGAACCAAAACTAATTGTCTCTAGTCTAAAATGGAATGGCTAGTGGATAAAACATGTAGTTGTCCTTCGATACCATTCTCTTTCTTACTCTTTCTTTTGTAGGGTTTGGGTATTTGACACAAAGCAAACCTAATTAATATACTATTTATTGTTGATTATTATATTAAAAACTATACGAACAAAACTACACTTTTTATTGTATTAAAAAAGTCACGTGACTGTCTTTGATTGTTCATTTGATCTGTTTTCAGCTGGTCTTCTTTTAGTCTTTTGTATCACCGATTTCGTCTCTCTCTCTCTCTCCTCTCTCCTTTCCCGTTTTTTTTTCGTATTCTACTGAGTGTGTTCATCTAACTTTAATTTTAATTTCACCTAAAAAAAGTTTTAGAATTTCATGTCTCTAATGAATAATAATTTCTTATACAAAAAAACAACATAAATTTCAATTTTAATACACTCTCTTTTTATCGTCATACCTCCGGTCTGTCTAATTATCTCTATATTTATTTATATTAATGTGTGAAAACCCAAAATTGAATGCGCCTAACCTAAAACCGAATGCCCCTAACCCAAAACCGAATGCCTCTAACCCAAAATCGAATGCCTATAACCCAAAACCGAATGCCTCTAACTAGAAATCGAATGTGTCTATCGCAAAACCGAAAGTCTCTAATCCAAAACCAAATGCCTTTGAACCAAAACCAAATGCCTCAAATCCAAAACCAATGCCTCTAATCTAAAATCGGTAACCTTAGAACCAAAACTGATTGTCTCTAGTCTAAAATCGAATGGCTAGTGGATAAAACATGTAGTTGTCCTTCGATACCATTCTCTTTCTTACTCTTTCTTTTGTAGGGTTTGGGTATTTGACACAGAGCAAACCTCATTAATATACTTTTTATTGTTGATTATTATATTAAAAACTATACGAAAACAACTACACTTTTTATTATATTAAAATAGTCACGTGACTCTCTTTAGTTGTTCAGTTGATCTGTTTTCAACTGGTCTTCTTTTTATCTTCTGTATCACCCATTTTGTCTCTCTCTCTCTCTCCTCTCTTCTTTCCCACATTTTTTTCGTATTCTACTCAGTCTGTTCATCTAATTTTAATTTGAAATTCACCTAAAAAAAGTGTTACAATTTCTTGTCTCTAGAGAAAAATAAATTATTATACATAAAAATAACATAAATTTCAACTTTAATGCACTCTCTTCTTAATGTCACACCTCCTGTCTATCTATTTATCCTTATATTTATTTATATTAATGTGTGAAAACCCAAAATCGAATGCCCCTAACCCAAAACTGAATGCCCTTAACTCAAAATGGAATGCCTCTAACCAAAAATTGAACGCCTCTAACCCAAAATCGAATGCCTCTAACCCAAAACTTTATGGCCCTAACCAAAATCGAATGTCCCTTACCCAAAACTGAATGCCTATAATCCAAAATCGAATGCCTTTGAACTAAAACCGAATGCCTCTAATCCAAAACCAAATGCCTCTAATCCAAAATCGATTACCTTAGAACCAAAACTGAATGTCTCTAGTCTAAAATCGAATGCCTAGTGGATAAAACGTATAGTTGTCCTTCGATACTATTCTCTGTCTTACTCTTTCTTTTGTAGGATTTGTGTTTTTAGCACAGAGCAAACCTCATTAATATACTATTTATTGTTGATTATTATTTTAGAAATTGTATGAACTAAAGTACATTTTTTATTATATCAAAACAGTCACGTGACTCTCTTTGGTTGTTCATTTGATCTGTTTTCAGCTAGTCTTCTTTTTGTCTTATGTATCACCCATTTCGTCTCTCTCTCCTATTTTCTTTCCCGCTTTTTTTTCGTATTCTACTTAGTGTGTTCATCTAATTTTAATTTCACCTAAAAGTTACAATTTCTTGTCTCTAATGAAAAATAATTTCTTATACATAAAAACAACATAAATTTCAATTTTAATGCAATCTCTGCTTAACGTCATACTTCCGGTCTATCTCTTTATCTCTATATTTATTTATATTAATGTGCGAAAACCCAAAATCGAATGCCCCTAACCCAAAATCGAATGCCCCTAACCCAAAATCGAATGCCCCTAACCCAAAATCGAATGCCCCTAACCCAAAACCGAGTGCCTCTAACCCAAAACCGAATACCCCTAACCAGAAATCAAATGTGTCTAACCCAAAACCGAATGCCTCTAATCCAAAACCGAATTTCTTTGAACCAAAACCAAATGCCTCTAATCCAAAACCGATTTCCTTAAAACCAAAACTGAATGTCTCTAGTCTAAAATCGAATGCCTAATGGATAAAACATGTAGTTGTCATTCGATACCATTCTCTGTCTTACTCTTTCTTTTGTAGGGTTTGGGTTTTTGGCACAGAGCAAACCTCATTAATATACTATTTATTGTTGATTATTATATTAGAAACTATACGAACAAAAGTACTTTTTTTATTATATTAAAATAGTCACGTGACTCACTTATTGGTTGTTCATTTGATCTGTTTTCAGTTGGTCTTCGTTTTGTCTTTGGTATCACCCATTTTCTCTCTCTCTCTCTCTCTCCTATTTTCTTTCCTGTTTTTTTTTTGTATTCTACTCAGTGTGTTCATCTAATTTTAATTTCACCTAAAAAAAGTGTTACAATTTCTTATCTCTAATGAAAAATAATTTCCTATACATATTAACAACATAAATTTCAATTTTCATGCACTCTCTTCTTAACATCATAGCTCTGTCTATCTATTTATCTCTATATTTATTTATATTAATGTGTGAATACCCAAAATCGAATGCCCCTAACCCAAAACTGAATGCCTCTAACTCAAAATCGAATGCCCCTAACCCAAAACCGAATGCTTTTAACCAAAAACTGAACGTCTCTAACCCAAAACCGAATGCCTCTAACCCAAAATCGAATGCCCGTAACCAAAAATTGAATGCCTCTAACCCAAAATTGAATGCCTCTAATTCAAATCCGAATGCCTTTGAACCAAAACCAAATGTATCTAATCCAAAACCAAATGCCTCTAATCCAAAACCGATTGCCTTAGAACCAAAACTGAATGTCTCTAGTCTAAAATTGAATGCCTTAGAACCAAAACTAAATGTCTCCAATAAAAAATCAAATGCTTTAGAACCAAAACCGAATACCTTGGAACCAAAACCGAATTCTTAGAACCAAAACCAATGGTCTTAGACCCAAAATCAAATACCTCTAATCCAAAACCAAATGCCTTAGAACCAAAATCGAATTCTCTGAATTCTAAACCGAGTATCTCTAATCGAATACCAAATGACCTTAACCCAATACCAATTGCTCCTAATTAAATACTTAGTGTCTGAAACCCAAAATCGAATGCCTTTTCCAAAAGCCTTAGCCGAATGCCTTTAGAAAACCTTTACCAAAAGCCTTTACTAAAACCCTTTTCCGAAAGCCTTTACTGAAAGCCTTTTCTGAAAGTCTTTTCCGAAAACCTTTTCTAAAAAACTTCTCCAATCACATTTGGCTAAATGCCTTTTGTCAATTGTTGTATTAAGATTTTGGATTTATTCAGTTTAGTTTTTTCTAATTTTTACCAAGGACCTAAAAAATAATAAAAAAAATACACTTTTCAAAATAAAAAATATCAAAACACTAACAAACAATTTTCTATCAAGAACAATGTAAACCCTGACTTTTCATCTCCGATGGAAATACGTAAAAGCAAGGTCAATCCTTGTCGGGCCTAAAAATAAAAAAAAAATATTTTCTTTGTTTTTACTTGGATTTTTTTTTTCTTTTTTATGGGAAAAATAAACATTTTAATAAACCACATTCGTTTTACTCATTTGATTAAAGATATCGTCTTAGGACGGGCGTTGTGGGGGTGTTAATACCTTCTACACACGTAATCGAGTCCCGAACCCCAAATTTATTTCACAGACCATCTCCTTGTCTCTGATTTCTTGATAGTTTTTGGTAATAACCTATGGTTTTGACTCTCTGTTTATTTTCTATTTTTTAATACCAACCCCTCTGTATCAATTATATTTATATTTCTTTTTTCTTTGGACCGCTGTCCCCTGTCGCATTCCCGATTGCGACAGGCTTGTTTTGGCCTCTAAACAAGCTTGTGGGCCCTAAGTTCAAAATTAGAGAAGATCACTCGAGACTTTTGAGCTTCAAGATTATAAGACCTCTCTACTCGTAACAGTTGTATAAAATAGTGTAGAATTTATTTTGGGCCAACTAAAATAGGATTGTGGGCCTTGTATTTTAGGCCAAGGTAGTATAGGAATTTAATTTTTGGGCTTTGTATTTGGGCCAAAGAGTAGAACAAGTTCTCTTGAATTTGGGCAAAACCCTAACCCTAAGAGTGAGAGAGAGAGTTAACACCTAGGGTATGAGCTAGGACTTAGGTGGTGCCTACACGTGTTTCCTATGCTCCTTGCCACATGTTACCTTGCCAATAGAGAGGATCCTCTTCAATCATGACTTGACATGTATCATTCTCTAATTGGAGAGTTTTTAAAAAACTTGTCATACGAGAAGGGTTAGGGTTAGTCCTAATTTTTTTTCCTATAAATAAAGGTGCTCTCCTATTGTAAAATAACTTTGATAATATATTGAATTACTACCAAAATATTTTCAGCACTTCTACTCTTGTCAAGGTTTCGACTAGATGAGTCTTATACAAGACCTTTTCTAGACTTCTTCCTAAATATTGGCCTAACCTCACTTTGGGAAATTCACTTCCAAATCCATCCACATATCCAAACAACAATTCTTCCGTTGCATCTATATCAAATCACGTCCACAACAACAATCCTCCAAGAAGAAGCACATTGAAGCATGCAATTAAAGCTAGAATTACATCAGGGTGTACAATTCATGAGTTTTTAGTGGAATTTTTTGCTTGTTGGCAAGGAAAACTGAATGTAGTTCTTGAGGAAGTGAGAACAATATAAAATCTTGTGTTCTTGCTTTGTCCTTTTATCTTTACTCGCATTACATTTTCTGCATTTTTTTGTATCTGTAGATAAATCAATCAACTGATTTTGTAAAATAAGTGATTTTTTTTGTGTACTGCATTCACCATTATTCATAGGTTAAATTGTTTTGTAATATGTTTTTGAACTCTGTGTGATTAAATTTACATACACCAGTGTTGTTTGCTAAAATCTAACATTAATGGTTGTATAACTTTGATAAATTCAACTTGTTGACTATGTGTTTTAATCAACTATTTCTCTGTGATTCTGTTTTGCTGGAAAATTAAATTGATTATTTTGCTGATTGAAATGATTTAACTTTTCCTATCAGAATTTGAGAAAATTAAATTCAAAATTTTGGAAATTAAATTGATTGCATTATTTGTTTGCATTTTGTAACAAAAAAAATTAACTGGTTGATTTTTGAATTAATTGATTGATTTTCTCTCAGGTTATATAAATTGCAATATTGTATGATTATTTTCATATTTCAATTGATTCTTTTTTTGTTATGTGAAAACAAAAATGTAGTTAATTGGTTTAATTGAAAGTATTTATTATTTCCAATAGTTTTTGAGATTTTTTTTTAAGTTTAATTCACCCCCTCTTGAACTCAACCTAAATTTTTTTCACAAGTTATGAATAAGCACAATAGACAATGAGTGCAAAAACAAAATAATAACATTAAAAGTAAAGATATGTGTATATACTCAATATTAATTACATGAGAATTCAATTGATTACATCCAACCCCAACAAGATTTGATGAATGAACAATGAAGGAAGATAGATATACAAATAGGAGAAAATGAAATCCTCCAAACCCTAATCGTCATCCCAAGACTACAATTTGTTTACTCCCAGGACCTGACTCCTAGATGGAGTGGAGTGGAGTGTCCATAGTGCCTAAACCTAATGCAAAGACTTCTTTAAATACACAAAGGTGCTACGTCAACGTCGTCGTCCGTGCCCGACCCAGCTATAGTGGTATCGGGCACAACTCCAAATCCATGACTTCTCGTAGCCCAGTTAGCGCCCGACCTAACTAATCTGGTGTCAGGTGCAATTCATCTACTTGGTTTGAATCCTTTTTCCTTTGAATCTAATGCTTCTTATTCATGTTTTAGTCAAAATAGTAGGGATTTAGAAAAAATTCAATTAGCATATTCTAGTAATCATTTATTAAAAAAAATAATAAAATAGATAATTAAAGTAGGTACCAAACTTGGAAAGAGTTTATTTCATTATAAAATAAGCTAAAAAATATGATAAAACTAAATGTTATTAAGTATCACACATCATCTAAAAGAAAAAGGATTTTTTGATTATGTTTGAATTTGATTGCTGATTTAATCAATTGTTATATATTGTGAATATCTTTAAATCTAGTTTAACCTATTTTTAGTATCACGTATCATTTAGAATGAAAAGATTTTCTAATTATGCTTTGATTTTATTTACTAACCCATTTGCAAATACTTTTGAATTAGTTTTTTAAGTCAGTTATAAGCAAAGACAAATTGAAAAATTACATTTCCAAGCTTTCTATTTTAAGTGTTTATCATCGAAAGGATGATGATATTGCAAAATCCAAACTTAATCAATTGAAGTATAAAAGGATAAATTCAAAAAGCTATATAAAGAGACTGAAAGTGAAGAAGAACAAAAAAAGAGCAAGCCAAGCAATTCAAGTTGTTCAAGTGATCTTGTTGAAGATACAAGAGTTACAATGTGTGTCTAATCATGTTGTTAAAGCATTTAGTCTTTTAGGTTGAGTGTTAAACCATTGTAATTCTTCACATTGTGAAGTTATATCCTTGTGGGCTTTCTTTATGCTATCTTAGAGAGTGTTTTTTTTTTCTTAAGTGTTCTTAATCTCATGGGATGTTAAGAAGGTACAACCCGGAGAGGTTTGAGTAATCGTTGTAACCTAGAGAGGTGAGTGTACTTGTCGTAAGCAAGTTGTTGGTTAGTGGAAATTCTTAAACATTTGCTTAAGGGAACTGGATGTAGCTCAGTTTTGATTGAACTAGGATAAATTGTTATGTGTTGATCTCTCATTACTCTTGTTGCTCGTGCTTTGTTCTTTACTCTATTCTTCTTGTTAAATGATCTGTTAGAAAATATGCCTAAATGTTCTGCTAAATGGTCTGATTAGACAATCTATCTTTATCCACTACGAAAAAAAATCCAAGCTCCATTCAATGCCTCTTCTAGAGTCAACTACACTTACAATTTATATTTTTATAATAACAAAAATAAATTGAATGCTTTATTTGTATTTTTAATATTCTAAATATATTTTGTACAACTGTAATATTTAGTAAACCCTATGAGCGTATTGAACACATTATAGATTTGGTTTTAAAATAGCTAAACAAAATCTTCTGAATATGTCTATCTACAAAAAATGCATTTAAATAAAGTGATATTATATAAAAAATAAAAAGATTTTTAACTGCGTTTTTTGTGGTAGGTTTTAAACTGACTTTATTTGACCCTATTTTTTTTGTATATCTCTTAATCTATTTTTTCCTAAACATATTTTTCAAATTATATCTTGCAAATATCTTTGTGTTTATTGTGGATATCTCTTAACCTTTTTTTTAAACAACAGTACATGGAATAATTGAAAATCTTAGTACTATGTTGTTAGCATCACGTATTATCTAAAACAAAAAGATTTTTTGATTTTGTTTTAATTTTTGTTACTAACCCATATTGCAAGTTCTTTTTAATTAGTTTCTTAAATATATTTGAAGCAAAAATAAATGGAAAGATTGCAAATATAAGTTTTCTATTTTGAGCGTTTGTCACAAAAAAGATGAAGATACAAAGATATTGTAGAATTCGAATAGAATCAATTCAAGTATCAAAGAACATATTTGAAAAACTATATAAAGGGATTGAAGGTGAAGAAAGAATGAAGGGAAAACTAAGTCATTCAAGTTATTCAAGTGATCTTTCTGAAAATACAAGAGTTAGAGTGAACATCTAATCAACCTGATAAAGCGTTACTATTTTTAGTTGAGTGTTAAACCATTGTAATTCTTCAATTTTGAAGTTATACCCTTATAAGTTTTGTGTGTGCTCTCTTTGAGAGTGTTCTTTATTTTATTGAGTGTTCTTAATCTCAGGGAGGGGTTAAGAAGGTATAAACTAGAGAGTGTGAATACTCATTGTAATCTAGAGAGGTGTGAATACTCGATATAACCTGGACAGGTGAGAATATTTGTTGTAACTTGGAGAGGTGAGAATACTATTTTAACCTAGGGAGGTGTGAATACTCGTGATGACAGTATGTTGGTTAGTTGAAACTCTTAAGTAGTTGGCTTAAGGTGATTGGATGTAACTAGGGTTTGGATGAACTAGGATAAATTCTTGTATATTGTTCTCTCTTTACTCTTGCTAGTTGTTTTGCTTTGTTTATTTATTGTATCTTGACTTGATTAGACAATCTATTAGACGATTCTCCTAAACGATCTAATGTGTTCTCATTAGGCAATCTATTAAATAATCTATCTTTATTTGTTACGAAAATAGTCTAAACCCCATCTGGAACTAATTGCACCTATAGTCACTATTTAGATGTTGAGTCAAGCTATATATACTTACAATGTGAAGTCGAGTTATAAATACTCAAGGTGTGGAGTAAAATAAACACACTTTCATAATTTATAATAAAGAATTGCTCAAGACATGATGTATTGCTAAAGATGATCAATTTCTGTATTCAAGTTAACATGCTTTCGTATTATGTATATAAAATTATCAAGACATGAAATGGAGTTAGATATGTTTAAGATTTGAGATTGAGCTAAATATCCTCGTATCTAAGCTATCAGCGCTCGAAGCATGGCACTAACCTATAGATGCTCATGGCTTAAATTTGAGCTAAACATTCTTAATGGATAACAAACAGAGGTTAAACATCCAATAATACCATAGATTCATTATTTGTAGATAAAAAAGAAAAAAATAGAAAAAAGAATTTCTTATGTCTCCAAATCCACGAAATAATTAGAGAGAAAGCGAGAGATGTATAAAAAAGTTGGGGCTCGTATAAAACCTAAACCTTGTCGCATGTTTAATCAAATTAAATATACTTTAGGTCCTAATTAACAGGCATCAAGCCGTAAAAACAACTACAAGTTTGAAAAACAAAGCTGACTTGATTCGTATTTCTTAGTCCAACTTCAAAGTTAAATTACTCCTGATTTTTTAATAAAATAACATTATGAGCATATCAAAATAAAGCCCTGGATCCTAGCTTTACAAGGTCTCTGGAATCACCAAAGTAGTGACTTACAAATCTAGATATCAACAAAACAAAACAGGTAGGTCAAAAAGCTTAAAATCCAAAATTAAACAACAATTATAATTAATGTCCAAATAAGTTCAATTATGAGAATTTCAAATAAAACACTTCATTTCATAATGAATATAATTCAATAAACCTAAAATTAAAGGTGTTAAGTGTGAATAAAAATCAATGCAAACCTATATTGAACACTCTTCGATGTTCATGTTATCAAAAGATAAAATAATAATGATAATTGATAAAATTCGTACGAAAATAAAAATTACTCTATCGACTAATTTTTATTGTATATATTATGATATTCCAATATTAATAATTTGTGTTGTGTACCTTTAAGATATTCAAATATTAATAGTCATCTCACGGTGGCTAAAGACTTTAAAATTATGAAATGAGGCCGTTTTAAATTATAATAGTAATATAAAACAATTTATTGAAATTATGATATTTTCATTTAAAATTTTCGTTTTGAGATTTTAGTGATTTAAAGTTATCTATTAAATTATCATAAATTTCATTTAATATATCTTTTTTAATAGAAAATAAAGTTAATTTGTTTAATCTTTATTGAGAAATTGTTTATTTAAATAAGATTTTATTAATTTAAGTTTTGAAAGATTTCTTTCACCTAGAACAACTTATACTAAGATGGTTAGCATTATTTTATATGTTATATATCCATTTGTAAAAGAATTTGTATTTTTTAAGAATGTCAATTGATTTATCATTTTTTAATCTTATAATCTTCTTTAAGATATTTAATTTTGAAAATAAATCTAAGACATCAAAATCTAACAAATTATCATGTTTCAAAGTTTTTTATGGTTTAGGAATTTTTCTTTCAAAAATACACAATCTAGTGACTTTAATTTTTCAATACTAAATAAAAAATATCTTCATATATTTTAAATGTTCAAATCTACTTTGGACTGTAGTAATTGTTTTATCTACAATATATAAAAAATAATCAATTCTAAAATACTTTTTGTGATTTTATAATTTCATCCTCAATACTTTCATCAAGATTTTTTACAACTAATTAGCTTTTAGGAAACTTAACTCTACATTCATTCCAAAAGCAATTTATTTGGCAAAAATAAATGTATTTGCAAGTTTATTTTCTCTATAAGTTTCAAAAATGTAAAAAGACCATTTAATTGTTCAATACTCATATTAATACACATTTATTTTGATTTTAAATTTTTCCTAACAATGATTTTGAGATTAATTCATCAATCTTGCAATTGAGGATTAGGATAGAATCCTTGAACTGTAGAAGCTTAAAAATATTTTGATAAACTATTATTTTATTAGGTTTCAAACTTTTAAATTAACTATTTTAAGAGAAAAGATAACATGATAATAGGACACGTAAGAATCAATGTAGCATTGCCAAAAGAGAAATTAATTGAATAACAATAGAATCAGTTTTAATTTTTTTTTTTACCTTATGCACTCAAACGGTATAAAAGCTAATACAAATCTCAATTTGTCAGTCAATCCACCATTCTAAGACTCCAAATATAAATACACATGTAAATGCACAATAATAATATGCAACAATACAATGATAATAGTATAGAAGTAATAATATAGAAGAACCACTAAAATAGTTAGAGAAAATAATGAAATAAGTAAAAGAGTCATAAATGTGATAGAAATAAATGTCACTTTCATAAAATAATAAAAAAAGATGAAAAAATAGAAAGCTTTAACATCTAAAATTCTTTGAGTATTCAATATTTTTTTTAAAAAATAAAAGTTTTATTAATTTATTGTTTATTAGAAACAGTTCCAAAACCATTATTCATTAAATAATATTTATAATAATAATAAAATTTTCATTAAAAACTATTTTTAAGTATAACTTTAAATATTTTAGACCAATAACCTTTGCTTTACCTTCTTGGAGTTAAGTCCATCTTTCATGGCGTATAGGAAAAAAAATCAACTATATATTGTAATTTAGGATCTGAGTTTAAAATTCTCAAGATCCACTCCTTAAATTTAAATTTTTTTTTAATGCATTGCGGGGGAATGTGTCATAAAGTGTTCTCTTGACCTTTTCGCCTTCTCACAATGGAAAACCAATTTTCTAAAATAAAATGGCTTTCTCTGATGTGCTTGTGTCTTGCTCTCTATCGCTTCTTAGATTCGGGTTTGGCTTTTCTTTCTAAGCCCAGTTTGGTTATTAATTTGGTTCGTTTTTCAGATTCTCATTTGTCTGTATCCAAAGTGCATGCTATATACACGTTTTATTGTAGTACATGGTTCGTGAATTATATAAAACTATAACATTATACGTTTTTTCCGTCAAATCAAACAAACATCTTTTTTAACACAATCTTTAGCTGGTTAAAATTTATTAAAAATTACAAAATCAAGAAAGATGATCATTAAATAAATTGTGGAATTCATTAAATTTTTGTAACTTTTAGCATGCAAAGATGTCTTAAGAGAATATATGTTTCGATTCATTTGAAACGAAAGTAGATTATGTCCTATGTTGTTGGATCTCTTTATAAATACTTTTCTCTATCTTCCACTCAGCATAACAATACATAACCAATGTTTCCAACACATAAACTTTTCTTTTTCAATGGAGTCCATGTTTGTGTTTTCTTGTCTCTTCATAATTGAACGATTATATCAAAGTGGCGTCTCCGAAAATTTGTGAGACTGCTTTAAAAATTAAGTTCCCTCAATTGCAACCTATACTTCTTAATATCTCTCTATATATTATATGAGAGAGTTTGGGATATTCTTTTCTATTTTAATTATTTTTGTTTTATAGAAAGAAAATATATTTTTTCACTAAATATAAATATATTTTAGAATGTTTGTTGTATTTTCTTAAAAGTAATATTACAAATTTAAATTTGTTTGTGATTAACAAATTGAGAAGGGACGAGGGGACCCATTATCTTAAATCAAAGAGTAGGTATATATAATCTTAATTATAACCAGCGGAATCAGAGGGGCTAAAAACGCATGTGTTCACCTTTTTATGATAATACAAAATATAAAAAGATAATTACATAAATTAAATATTATAACAAATATTAAAATAAAAAAATTTAATAAAATTATATTAAAATTACAAAAAAATGAAAATAAATAAACGTGATTATAAAATGTATATAATAATTAATAAAAAAAATCCTTATTATTAATGGTTACATAATCTTTTATAAATAATAAAATAAATAAGACAATTATATTTATAAGGATAAAGAGTGTGTTTGATAAGGTCATAACCGAACTATACCATATTATAAGCTAGTTTGATAAATTAGGTGAATACCTAATTTATGATAGAAGCTTACTTGTAAGTATATAAGTTACTTTATTTACCTTGAAATTGGTAAGTTATTTAATTTTCTTTTATTTTTATCTCTTATATTTTAATACATTTCATTATTATTATTACTTTTGTAAAAAAAATTTAAAAAAAATATAAAAAGAGAGGGTTAAATTGTGTTTATAATTTATTTTAGTTCGTTTGATGATAATTTAGACGATAATTTATATAGGCAAACTATTTCTCAATGAGTTTTTTAAAGAACATTCTATCTAATGATATACATAAATCATAACTATCAGTTTAATGGATTCACTTGTTTAAAAATAATTCTTTAACTTAATGTTAATAGTGACTCTTCTTCTTAGATTAGTATAGATAATAATATATAAAGTAAAAGAGATAAAAGAAAAGAGAAATACATACCATATTTTTATACTAATTCATTTAACAACTACAATAGATTAAGTTTCACTTAGAAGATTAATGTTACAAAGTACGACACGAGTATTCTCTGGACATGTAGGTACTCCTAACTAACTTCTTAAGTATTATTTGAACTTAGCAACTCTTGGTTAAAACTGAGTATTCTTTGAACCTAGTCACTCCTCATTAAAACAAATATTGTTTTAGACACAACCACTCCTTGTTAAAATAGAGTATTCTTTTAACATAACCACTCTTGACTAAAATAAGTATTCATTGGAAGTAACTACTTTAGGTTAAAACAAAGTATTATTTGAACTTAGTCACTCTTGGCTAAAATAATTTTTTTTTTGGATGTAGCCACTCCTGCATTGAAATCAGTATTCTTTGGACTCAGTCATTCCTAGCTAAAACTGATTATTCTTTGAATCCAACCACTCCTGGCTAAAATAAGTATTGTTTGAACAATAGTCATTCCTGAATAGTAACCAAGTATCTTTGTTAAACAATCACACCTGGCCATGATAACTAAATTATCTTATTAGTAATCCACAAATCACAGGATTGCTCACTAGAAAGTTGTATCCTCTTTTAAAATAAAATTTGTTATGTTCTCTCTTCTAGTTAGCTAAGTGAACACAACCAATGTTCTCTATGAAGCTTATGGTGCATAAATTTGAGCAACATTTTAGCACTATGTAACAATGTCTTTGTTTTTCTTCTTCTTGATGAATGACTTTAGATAGACATTGAACAACCTGTAAATTCATTTTTGGTTAACCAGCTTTAGCTTACTTGAACATCATTCTTACATTTGATGAGTTTCTTTGTGAAGGATGCATTAAATGCACTCTATTCAATATTACTAGGTTTTCTCCATGTAACATCTCAATAGTGGGATGTATTTATCTCTTCTTGTACAATGTGTCTTTACTTAAATTTGTCTAAAGGGATGACTAGTGCAAAAAAATAGTCTTTCCAAAGTTAACAATGGTAACATCAGGAAGCTGTTGAGGAAAAACAACTTTATCTCTTCATCCAAGAGATCATCGATGTGACTTATGCTTTAATAGACTTTTTAGCCAATGAAAGCAATAAACATTTCCTACAACATAGAATAAGCATATAGAAGTTTATGTAGTATGAGATTAGTTTAAATCCATGAGCGTATCATATGAGAATATTCATGTTTTATCATATATAACAGAAAACAACGCAATATTGAATCATGCGACAGACAAAACATTTGAGTCTTATATAATTTGTTAAACTAAAATGAAATATGATCATGTTTTACATTTAATTATTTTTAATATTTAATCAAAATTATGAGTGTTAGAATGTTCTCTAACAATTCTTTTAGCATAATATTACCTATTTCAATCCTTTACAAACAAGTTCATTAGACAAATATAATGTAATGAGAATATTTCTTTTAGATTAGCACATAAATTCAATAATCTATATTCAAATAAAATTCAATTAATAATATAATTATTAATATAAATAATCGTTATTTTTTTTATAAATTCACAAATTTATTAACATAGAAATTTTATTAATCATTTAATTAAAGTTAATTAATTAAATTTATTAATTTATATAAAATTTTTCCAATAAATATTTTAAAAGTATTTTAACATTTTCTGAGAAGGTTTAAAAGAAGAAAAATGAAGTCAAAATTTGACAACTAAAATATTCTCAGTGTCTGTCTATTGTAAATAGTTTTATTTGTGAAAATATTTGGCTAGCACGTCTGTAGGAGGAATTGTTTTTAAATTGGGTTTATTGTGAAAAAAAATTCTCTAAAAGTATTAACTCATTTATATTAGTTTTAAAATTAAAAGAATCTACTTTTTTTTTCATAAGAGTAATATATTAATTTTTTTAGAATTAAAAACTAAATTTTTAATATTAATATATTAAAAGATTAAAATATAAAATAATTAAATTAAAAATTTAAATATATTGAAATTGAAAATTTTTACAGTTGCTTTTATTTATAGAAAAAAAAAATATACTCTCATGTCATTATACTTGGTATTTATTTTAATAATTAATCACTTTTAATTTATTTAATAATCTAACATTTAATAACATGTAGTCCATACGGTAATTTAAGCTATTCTTTTTCGAATGATTAACAAAAATGCATGATTACAAAAAGTTAATTTATTTATGTACATGAGATAAGAAAAGAATAATTTGTTTCGCAAAACTAATCTATAAAACTTGCTAATAACGAATAAGTAAACTTCTAATTAATAAAACTAACTATATATAGCTGATAAAAACTCATAGCTTATAAGTTTTAAGCTAACATCTTAACATATTAAATTTCAAAAGTTTGCTAAATAAATAAGTTGATAAATATAAAACAAAAAAATATCAATTGTATAAGTTTTATTCTACAAAAAAATTGTATTTTCTAAATAAAATATATTATTATACAACTAAAATTATAATTTTTAAAATAATTTTTTTATTAAATATTTTAGTACTTCTATTGATGTTTTTTAAAATTATATATATATATATATATATATATATATATATATATATTATTAGAACAACTCATTTATTTAATTTAGATGACTATTATCAAATTTAATTCTTATTTATTTTTAAAAATTTAATTTTTTATTTCTTAATTTGAACTATGTAAAATATTGAAAAATATTTCAAAAATACAAAAAATATACTATTTTTCTGTAAATATGTAAATTATTAATAGGTAAAAAGTTAAAGATAATAACAAAAAATAAAATATAAGATCATTAAAAGAATATTAAATAATCTAAAAATTAATTAGAATAGATTGTAAAAACTCCTAAATTGTTGAATTGAAAGTTTATCAAAATATCAAAATTTCACGAGGTTACCACTAAATCAAAATTTATAACTTATAGTTAGAGTCAAATCTTTTTACTAAAAGTCGTTGTTTAAATTTTATTATTCAATTGTGACTTATACACTTATCTTTTATCACAAAATAATTGTAAAAGAAAATATAAGTAAGATGACAATCAAGAGTGAGTGAATTAGTTAAAAAAAATTGATCACATGTAAATAAAACATTTTCTTCTTGAAAGCTTTGATGAGAGGCGTAAGGCAAACAATATTAATTGGTTTCAATGAAACAATATAAACCAAGATAACATAATTATAGTGAATATATATTTTCAACACCCAATTTCACCTAAACAAATAAAATTAAAAAAATAAAATTAAAAAAAAGCAAAATGTAGACAATAAAAAAATTAAAATAAATAAATAATCTTTCAAATAGTTTAGTTTATTATTGGAAAATGAAATAATTTATGTTTTCATGGTTTTTAGAAAAATAATAATAAAAAAAAAGAAAAAAAAGAGATTGATGTGTGTCAAATATAAAAAAAGAGGGAGTGGAGTGTTTGCTACTCACATCCCGCATCTCCATTAATTAGATTGTCACCTTACACTCTCTTTCTTCATGAATAAACATCGATGTCCTGCATCTTTCCTTCATATGAGGTCTTCTCTTTCTCACATTAATTGATTTATGCTTGTTTGAAGTTGTTTAGTTCTTTTTTATTTGTTAGTGTTTGAGTAATATCTAGTTAGCTTCAACCAGTATACCACCCAACCCACTATCTCGGGCCCAAATCAGAGATGCAGGATCATTCGATTCCAACTCAATATGGATGGTGCCCGGTGTAAATCATTATAAAAGCTCTCAAGTTTCGTTCGTGTTTGGATCAATGTGTAAGGAACCCAACGTACATTTTTCAACGGTCTCGCCTAGCGTAAGATGAGTGGTGCTTAACGCCATACCAACAAAAATTCTTTTCTGGTACAATACTGAAGTGGCACCTAGCTTGGAAAATGTGGCGTCCGATGTCGTTTCTTATGAAGGACGAGTCATTTTGCTTATCATTCCAGTGCCTATGATACTTGGCTTCAGGACAGGGCCCTTTTTGGAGGAGAGGGTGACCCTGTAGGCAGGAGATGAATTTGAGAAGGAGGAGCATATATTTAGAGATATTTAGCTGATTGTTGGAGGATTTTCTTCTTGTGTTATTTTGTTTTTTATTTTATTGTTTTGTTTTTATTTTTCATCTTATTTGTTTTAATTTTAATTTTAATTTTATTTTCTGTTTTGATTACAAACTGTGTAACTTGGCCATGTGAGAATTATGATGTAATTGATTTATGAATTGGAGTAAATTCTACCCATCTTTGATGAGAAATTTTTGTATGTTGTTGCTTATTGAAATCTATGAACTAATTATGTGTCTTTTGTTGGGAATTTTTGTGTGTTAGTTGTTCATTGAAAATATTTTTCCATTGATAAGGTTGAATTGTTATATGTTACATTTGCACTATGAGTAATATAATTGATTCTTGATAGAGAAACACTTTTCCTTTATGTTATTGATTTGAGCAGGAGCATACATGACTTATATCTTGTGTGAATTTTTTTCTCAGTTGTTATACCATTGTTGAGTAATGTTAATTTGTGCCAGTTACCATTGCTTGTGGATAAGCAAGGTTCTAAGTTTAGGGAGAGTTTAACTTATCAGATGAAATGGAACTTGAATCTATTGTCTATCAGATAAAACATATATGTATTTGTGATTTTATCATTCTTCAAAGGAAGCATATGCATTTATGATTTGATTTAGCATTTGTTAGACATAGTTGCTTCATGTATTCCATGCACTAGGTTTGTTCTACTTGTGTATTCCAAGCACTAAGCTTACCATATTTTTAGCACAAAATAGAAACATGTTCAGGGTGTTGTATTTTTTCTCTAATAGGAAGTCACTCCTAACTTCAGATAGATATAATGTCTTTGTGTTCAAAAGATCACGCTTTACACTCATTATAGAAGGTAGCGTCTTTTGACATATACAATATTTAGGCTCTCTCTACTAGTTTGCTTAAATGAACACAAGCAGTGTTCTTACATAGCTTTTTAGGACACAGAGAAAATTTAGTAAACTTTTAGAACTTGTAAATAATAGTTACCCTTCTTGTTCTTCTCTTCAAAGTATGTTTTTATATAGGCTCAAGAAAAGCAGTCATTGCATTCCCTTATCTGGCTATTGAGTAACTTTGAACTTATTTGGATGTCTTATTTTGCATCATTGACTTAAGCTTTAAGAATATTCTTTAAGTTCATGTCAAGTTAGATTATCGTTTGTACTAATGGTTTGGTCACCGACAATTATTTATCAATTTGAGTGGATAGTTTGTATGTTGCTCTTATTGTCTATCAAATGAAGTACTTGCACTTCCATTATGCGCTCTTTTCCTCTAGCATATATCATATGCAATTGCATTCATTCATGCTTTGATGGTTTAAACACTTAGTCAAAATCACAAGGTGTTGGACTTTTTCTCTAACACCTATAATTTGTGGACCTCTAGTAAGATAATTTATTTATCATAGCCTGGAGTGACAATTTGGCAAAGAATACTCGATTATTAACCAAAGGTGGTTGGGTTCAAAGAACACTCAGTTTTAGTCAGGAGTGTTTGCGTTTAAAGAATAATTATTTTAGTCAAGAGTTGTTGGGTTCAAAGAATACTCAATTTATCCAGGAGTGGTTATATATACAAAAAAAAAAAAAATACTTGTTTTAACCAAAGTGGTTAGATTCAAAATATACTTAATTTTAGCTTAGAGTGATAGAGTCTAAACAATATTCAAAGAATAAGTCAAGAATGACTATATAGTCAAATAATTCACATTTTATACTTTCAAGATCGACATAATGAAACTCAATTTATTAACTTAGATCTAAATATAATCTATAGTGTCAGATGAAATATAAAAATGTATGTGTATTTCTCTTTCAATTTATTTCTTTTGATTTATCCACTATTATCATTTATATTAATCTACGAGTCTATTAAAATTAAGTAAATTAATTAATTTATGAGTCTATTAAAATTAAGTAAATTAAGTTAGATAATTCTTTTGGAATAAATGAATTTGTTAAACTAATAATTATATCAGAAACCATCATCGTTAATAAAAACGTTGAAAAATTCCATCTCTTATATAAACGAATTATTATCATTCCACGATATTTATCACAAAATTTAAAAAAGTTTCGAAAACATAATTCAAGTATTTCTTTTTCGTATTTTATCATTGTAATTTCTCTAATAGTATTATGTTTACCTCTTAGAAATTGTTCGTTTCTTTCTCCTGAGGATTATATGAGATCGTTCATTAGGAATACGATTAAATTAAATATTGGTTAACATATTGAATCACTTATGGTCTCATATCATTCTTAGACCACCTACAATAATGTTCCGCAACCTTTACATGATGTTGAGTACTGATATAATCAAATAAAAAATAATAATTTAAAACACTTTAGACCATCTACAAATAATGTTCCGCACCCTTTACATAATGTTGAGTACTGATATAATCAAATAAAAAATAATAATTTAAAATACTTTGATATGATGTCTTTAAATGGGGTTCGCGGGCAGCTTTGGATAAAATTTGGAAAGATAATAAAATTTGAACGAGAAAAAAAAAATCAAAATATGAATCAATATAATCTGATAAAAAAAAAGTGGTTTATTCGGTTTTAGATGAAAATTGGATTTAAATATATGTAAATATACAAAATTTCGTTTAGAGAAAAATAAAGATAGATAATTTATCCAAAACTTATGTATAATTCTATTATTAAAATATATAAACACTCTTATATTATAATTTATTTATATTATCTAAACTTAATAATGATAGTTGGATAAAAACTATAATAAGTGATTACACTATAATCACTTTTAGTATTTGAATAGTTTATTTTTATTATAATTAAGAGTAAAATATAAATATTAAATATGTATTTTCCTTATATATTGTTATAAATTTTTATTTTATAATTTTAAAATATAATCAATGGTAAAATAAGAATATAAAATATTACAATAAAACGAGAAAATTTCCCTTATATATTATCATCGATAAATTATAGATTTTTTTTATTTAAAATATAAATAAGAGTAAAATAGAAATATAATATACGTACGTAAAAGAGGGAATCTCTTTATATATTATTACAGATGTTCTAATTTTTACAATTTTAGAAATAGTTACAAAGAAAATTGAAAGTAATATAATATATATATATATATATATATATATATATATATATATATTCAAAATGGAGAATTCCATTATTCTATTATATATAATATAAAAATTCTATAATTATAATGAAATTTTATACGTAATAATTAACAATAAAAATATACATCATTAGTTTCATTCGACTTCATTGGATTTTAAATCATAAATCTGAGCGAATCAATTTCCATAAAATTTGAATTTTGTTGGCTAAACTAAATGTCGAAACTATTGAATTATAAGGTTGATGGATTTGATCTAAAGTGAATATCCTAGCTTTTAAGTGATATATTAGCAAAATGAGTTTATTTTCATACCTCAACCTTATGCGATCTTATTTTTTCAATTTTTTTTATTAACAATAAATATATTAAAAGTAAACATAGCGAGTATCCAATCCTTTTTCTTAAAAATAAGAAGACCTTAAAATAGACATTTATATTATGAAACTATAGATACAAAATAGACAAAACATAATCCCTTAAAAAGATGATTATTCATTTTATTATATACCACTAAAACTTCCAAATCCTAGCATAACTATTGAGTTCACTTAATATACATAGTAGATACTTGACATTAATAAATGATGAGAAAACCTATATAATATATTATTTGCAAAACAAAATCTTAAGATAATAAATTTATATCTTTCTTTGTTTAACTTTTTCATTTTTACTTTAAAATATCCAAACTTACTTGAATTCCTAACACTATAAACATATAATAAAAATAAGAAAAAGCCTAAATTCACATACTTATTCTTTCTAAAGTACTATGAATATATTTTCAAAAACTACCTTTATATATTAAAGCATAACTTAACATAGTACATCATTTAAATGAATGGTTGGTACTGGTTAACATCGTGATGGATTTCTTGATGGAGGAGGTGATTCTAATCTGTGGAATCAAGCTTGGAGGAACAGAGGAATTTTAAGGAAGAGGAGTGGTGGAGAGATGCTTCTAAGAGAGAGGTTCGACCAACTCTCAAGGAAGATGTTTAGGAGGAGTTGAATCTAGAGGAGACTATCCTAGGAAGACTCAATAACAAGTGATATACAATTTTAGCATAATAACTCTACTAATTCAAAAGTGAATTTACATGAAGTAGAGGTCCCTATTTATAACATTGGTGGCCAAACCCTAATGAGCAAAAAGAAGAGGGAAATTCAAATTTGAATTCTCCCATGTGTTTCTAAAGAAGTGGCACATAAAGTGGATTAAATGTCACTTATTCACTCATGCTTTACACATTTGAACATATACTCAATGTGAAGCATTCGCCCTCTACATGTGATGGTCGGCCTAGGGTTTTCTTTTGGGCAATGAGCCCAATTGAAACTGTAGTAAGACTCCTATAACCCTACATTACAAGGTCCAAATAACCCAGACTACTTGACTTTACAAGTTTGTTTATTGCTATTATATACATTTTATTATACACTAGGGATGGCCCATCTTGAGAGAAACTTGGACCTACTAAGGCCAATTAAAACCTAGTCTTAGATCCTTTGGCCATAACACTAGTTATTGATCCCTTGGCTTTAAGTCTTCCATCATCCACTCCCTCTTGATAAAGATTTGTCCTCAAATTTGAAGGTTTTTCCTCATCACCTGCCTCACCTGCAAAAGGTATAATATCACAAGCATTAAAAGTGGGATTAACTCTATAATCATCAGGCATATGTAACCAATATACATTGCCATTGATTCTCTTCAAGACAAAGAAGGGACCATCTCCTTGGGGGTTGAGTTTGAACTTCATATGGTTGGGAAATCATTCTTTGTTGTAACCTATATAAAGCAAAATCCAATCCAATTCCTCAAAGATATTTGCCTTCTTCCCCTTATTGTTGTATTTAATGTACCTCTTTGTTTGATGTTGTATTTGAATTTTAACCTTATCATGCAATTTCTTAATAGAGTCGGCTTTGGATACCCCTTTCTTACAAATAAAGTCACTGACATTGGTGAGAGGCATCAAATCCAATGGTGTAAGAGGATTAAAACCATATACAATCTCAAAAGGAGAGATCTTGATAATCTTATAGACTACTTTTATATAAGAAAACTTAATATGGGAAAGATACTCATCCTAATATTTGTGATTATCCTTGAAGACTGTCGTTGACATAGTGGATAGATATATGTTTACTACCTCTGTTTGTCCATCGGTTTGTGGGTGACAAGTGGTAGAGAAAGTAAATTAAGTTCCTCACCTTTCCTAGATAGTTCTCCAAAAATGACTAATGAACTTAGTATCTCTATCAGACACTATCATTTTAGGTAGCCCATAAAGTTTAACCACATCTTTAAATGTTTCTTGCATCGTCCACTTTCTAGTAGGGTATAAAATGTATCACTTTGCTAAAATGGTCCACTGTCACAAATATGGAATCAAATCTCCTTTGGGCCTTGAGTAATTCAAGGACAAAGTCTATATTGATATCCATCCAGAAAGAAGAAGCGAAAATTGAAGGAGTATAAGTTCCAAAAGGCATTGCTTTAGACTTAGCTTGTAAACATGAAATACATTTATAACAATGTCTTTGGACATCCTTCCTCATATTGGGTCAAACAAATTTTTCTTTAAGCAAATGTAGGTTTTCCAAAACTCCAAAGTGACCCATGAAATGCATTTATAACAATGTCTTTAGACGTCCTTCCTCATATTGGGTCAAACAAATTTTTCTTTAAGCAAACTTAGGTTTTTCAAAACTCCAAAGTGACCCATGAGTACTCCTTCATGAGTACTCATGAAGTTAGGAACAAATCTTAGTCTCACATTAGGAAACTATACTAATGAAGTTAGGAACAAATCTTATGTAGGACAACATTGATTTTCTCGTATCCACATCAACTGTATTTTTATTGACTACAAATCCTAGAAATATAACACTATTTACACAAAAGGTCAATTTATTGACAGCATTGATTTTCTCGTATCCACATGAACCATATTTTTATTGACTACAAATCCTAGAAATATAACACTATTTACACAAAAGGTCTATTTATCTACATTGGTAAGGAGATTATTACTCCTAAGAACTAACAAACCTATCTCAAATGTTCTAAATGTTCATTAAAGCTCTTTTTATACACTAGGATATCATCAAAATAAACAACTACAAATTTTCTTATGCAATTCCTAAGGACATGATTCATAAGTCACATGATTGCGCTAGGTGTATTTACTACAACATTTTTGGCTTTACGCAACAAAAAAATCACAACGACTGCATAATCGTTGCCTGAAATAGGAACAGACAATGATATTTATGCGTTGTCTAAAAAGTAGCTTTTGTTACGAAAATGGCAATGAGACGTGTACAAAGTGTTGTCTATATATTTTAGGCAACAGGCACAAAATTGCGTACAGGTTAAAATCAGTTTAGACCGTGATTTTAAAAGTATGGGCATTATAGACCATAGGTATGTGAATGTGGCTATTTTAGACCACGCGTATTGGAATGTGGCTTAATGTGTATATTCAAATTATTAAACTAAGTTAAGTGATGGGCGCTCATATCGCGATGCGAAAGCTTACAGCCAAAACCTTGTTCTCCATTTTCGTAATCCCGCGCTACAGATTAAGTTCCCACTAAAAACCATATGTGAAAATCCAATTAAGTTCTCAAAACACCCTACCCCCCTTCCTAATCGATACTCTAAACCCAAAAGTTCCCAAAATCCCTACCATCCGTTTCGAAAATCGAATATAAAGTCACTCAAAATACCTAAATCCCTCAAAATCCCAAATATGTTCCCGTAACCCGTATTCTCCCTGACCAATCGTTCTGACAACTCAAACGTAGGTTTGTGTATGTGATTCCAATTACGGTTTCAATCATTTTCGTTAGAGCGTTCTGTTTTTTGCTCACATGTTTCCTTTTTTCTTTCTCCATTAATCATTTTGAAGATTTTGTGATTGGTTTGTGCATTTGCTTTCTGCGATTGGTGGCATTTCGGTCGTACGGTCTTCCTGAGGTGAGATTCTTGCGATTAACCTTGTTTTCGCATGTTATATGTTGCTCTGTGTATGCTTCTTTTTGCGTGTTATATGGTGGAACAATTTGCTTTTTTACAATTTGTGTTTGTTGTTGCTCTGGTTCATCAAATGCATTTTATGGTTTCTTAACTTTTTTTGTGTACTTTTGTGGTTCGTGTGGTGTAATACAGTGAAAGTGTGGTGTGAAATGGAAGTTGTAGGTTTTGGAATTGTGGAAGAATGTCTTTTGTGCTGGTTCTTTCTATTTTGTTGATGTATATTTGGGTTTCTTTCTGAAGTTGATATTAATTGATATGGCACACATGTTTTATGGGTTTAACTGTTACTCTCAACATTGTTTAAGCTTTATGCCCAATTTCTTTTTATTAGATATCATGTTTCTCTAATTTTAAATAATTTCCGGTCTTTACTGATAGATGTTGTTTCCATGGTCAAATTAAAAGAATTTTAGTGGAGACTGGCTATCCCAATGTTAGACCTTCTAACAAAAAATAAACTGATAGTATAGATAAGATTAGTTGACCCTAAGTCATCTCCCAATGAGTCCAACTACGAATCCAGTCAAACAGTGTTAGAAAATTGTTTGTAAGCAACAAAAGTTAGCAGTAACAATAAATTAAAAATGAGGCTAATATTGTTTAGCAAAAACATATAATAGACGTTATAGAAACAATAAAGATAGTTATTTGACTCCCAAGTTCATCCACCACGAATTCCACATTGATTATCCTAAGATTATCATTCTTCAATTCTCACACAAATTTGAACTTAATCAAACAAGCGTCAATCAAATTCAACAGAATGTTATCAATAAAACAAGTGTCTATTGATGTATTTAGTATCTCAATCATCTTCGACCGTTTACTCATGAGATGTTTATCTTCTACCTCTTAAACTAAGCAAACAATAGATTGATTAGAATTAAGAAAACTAACCAACTCTAATTAAAGAAAAGAGTTGAGTTCTCAACAAGCTTTCAAAACATTTCCTTTGACAGAAACTAAATTTCAAAAAGATCAACAACAAAGCACAATGTGCTATTGAAAATAAAGAGCAAAACTTTTTTGAACAAAACCTCAAAACTTTACTTAGGGTTTTGGTTTATTTGCTTTTTTTTTCTCTTCTTCTCTTTTTTTTTCATTTGGACTTAATCCTCTGTCACACAGGTTGGTGTCATAAGATAAAATACAAACTTTTCTCCTTATGGATGAAGGTTATCTTGTTAGCAAGACTATTGTGAATGTATTTCTTGTCAAATTGTCATGGTCTTCCTAATAAGATATGACAAGGTTCCATAGGCACTATACACAAAGTACTTAATCCTTATAGTTCCCAATGGAAAACTTGACCTTAACCTTTTGATGCATTATCACATCCTCATCTTTATTAAGCCAATGAAGTTTATGAGATTTTGGATGAGGGCAAGATAATAAGATTTAACATTTCAACCAACCTAGTGATGCAACAATTGTAACAAAAATCATTGTCTACAATGAGAAAACATGTATTATTTACAACTTTACATCTTTTATGAAAGATGTTATCTCTATGAGAAAAATGTTGTGGAATAGGTTAATTATTGAGTAATTTTATTACAATGAGAAGATTTCATTCACAAAGACAGACATCCTCACTATCATGCTCATTTTCACTAGAGTCTTCACTCTTACTGGTGTATGATTCATCTTGGTTATTGTAAATGTTCTTACCACTTAAGATCATGGTCTTCTTGGTTTGGCATTGAGATGCAATGCAACCTTGGATTAGACACTTAAAACATTTAATTTCATGAGTGTCAGTGAGTGATGAATGCCACTTTTTTTCTTTGTCTTTTACTAGATTCTTAGGGGGTTCCTCTTTAGATTTGTACTTGGAATAACTACCCTCCCTTTTGTAGTCTTTCTTAGAATAATAGCTAGAGTGGAAATTTTATCTTTTGTAAGAACCTTTTCTCAAACTTTTTTGTTCTATAATAATGCACAATTGAACAAGATCATTTACATCTTGACAAGGTAGAAGTTCCACTCCATCTCTTATTTCAAGACTCAATCCACTCACGAACAATGGTGTTCTCAACCTCCCCTATCTCAACTCTCATAATGTATAAATCCATCTTTTGCCTATACTTTTCTACACTCATGTTGTTTTTATGAAGCCTTTGGTGCTTGTCCATAAATTCCTTCTTACAATAAAATGAGACATGTCTTCTTCTCATTGCACTTTTCAAATTACTCCAATATTGGATTGAAGGATCATTATGGAGATGTCACTCTCTAAGGCGGTCCACCAATACATAACATATCCGTGGAAACTTAAGGTGGCTAAGAGTACTTTTCTCTCCTCACTAACTTGTTGACAAACGAATAGTTGTATTAATATGACTGTTGATTTTAGTCATAACAAATATTTTATTCTTTTACTCCTTCTTTGAGCTTTTCTTCTTTAATTTATTTTGTCTTTGAATAGTATATGCCTTTTACTTGAATTTATAACTAGTTATAAAAGAATTAAATAATTCATAATCGAATTCAAATTGAACTTAATTTTGCATTGGTAACAAATAAAGGAAAAAAAATGCCAAATAGGCATACCTAAAGGAATGAAATATGTACAAACTCGAATGAAATATGTACAAACTCAAGTAAGAATACAAAGGAAACATGATCCTAGGAATTTGTCAATGATCTCATAACAGGTATGAACTCAAAATTGTAAAACAAAAGCACTCAAATCCATACAACTTCTCAAATTCAAAGTCATGAGCAAAGCAAAATTAAAATGACTAAACTAGGAGAAAATTTGCGACAATTAAGAACTACATATGAATTTAAACAACACATATTGATGATCAAAATAAAAATGTCTCAAATATAAACCAATTGAACCAATTAAAATTCAAACAAAACTCAAGAAAAGAAAACAATCAAGGAAGTGAGTAAACTACTTGAAATCACTTCATGAACACACATAAAAAACACTTATCTCTTGAAGACCTTACTCTTAGAAACAAATTCTTTTAAGAGAAAAGTTCGGCCAACTCTCAAGGAAGATCCTAGGAGGAGCCAAATATAAGGGAGTCTATCCTAGGGAGACTCAAGAATAAGTGATATACAACTTTAGCAAAATAACTCTACTCATTCAAAAATGAATTTACATTAAGTAGATGTCCCTATTTATAGGAGTGACGTCTAAACCTTGACGACCAAAAGGAGAAGGAAATTCAAATTTGAATTTCCTCATATGCTTCTAAAGAAGTGGCATATATAGTGGATCAGGTGTCACTTTTTCACTCATCACTACACCATTTATCACTTTAGGTAACACTAAAGTAGGTCAGAGAAAAAAATGTGGCCTAAATGTGGAAAGGGCCACATTTTTGCAAATGTGGCTTACGAACCATAAGAGGTCATGGTTTTTGGAGTGTGGATGTTTAAGCCACAATTTTATAACATGACGTTTAAGGAAAAAAATAAAACACAATAAAAAAGTGTGGCCTAAAATAATATAAATGTGGTCTAAAATTATAGAGTATGAGTGATTAAACGTGGATAGTTTAAACCATGGTTTTCTAAGTTGGCCACGGATAAATAAATGTGGCCTAAATGTGAAGAAGACCACACTTTTACAAATGTCACTTATGAACTATTACAGACCACCTTTCTTGAGTCATGAATGTTTAAGCCACAGTTTTGAGGCGTAACATTTGAAAAAAAATCATATTAAAAAAGTGTGGCATAAAATAATGAAAATGTGGTCTAAACTTATAGAGTTTGATTTATAAAACGTGGATAGTTTAAACTGCAATTTTTTAATGTAACTTATAATTATGAATAACCAATAAACAAAAATGTGTGAGAAAAAATTATCCTAATTTTATAATTAAAATATTTTAAAAATTTAGGTTTATTACTATTATTATTATGTATATTAATTATTATTGTTATTATGAATATTATTAATAATATTACTATTAATAATAATATTAATCATAACAATAATAGTCATACTAAAAAAAATAATAATCATAATATAAGTACAAAGTTTCTTTGGTATAGTGGTTATATATTCTATATGTGTTAATGATAATAGTAATATATGGATTTTTGTTGTAGGTAAATACAATTTTTATTGTAGTGTTAAAAAATCGTGATCTAAAAAAAATGTAACACTGAAAAAAAAGTGTGGCGCATAAATAATAAAGCCCTGGACAACATACTTCACAGCTTCAATACCGTAACTAAATTGTTACCTAAAGTTTAGCCCTTTGTTTTTTTTTTTTTTACTTTAAGCCACACTTAATTTTTTATTTATTTTAGGTCACACTTTTGGTTGTTGCCTAAAATAAAAAAGGTATTCTTTACAAATGTGAACATGTACTGAAAGTAAATCATACACCCTCTACATGTCATGGTCGACCTAGGATTTTCTTTTAGACTTAAATAAACTTGTTTGAAACTCTACCAAGACTCTTGAAACCCTACACTACAAAATTCAAATAACTTAGATTACTTGATCTAAATACAAATTCAAATAATGACCAATTACAAACTTGTTTAATTCTCATTTATACATTTTATCATTATAAGTAATTTGTGTCTACTCAGTTGAAGTCTAATGTACTTATATGCTTCTAATCATAACCTAATAATTGGTTCTTTGATCACTCTATAAAGCACAGAAGTAATATGAAAATATGGTATTAATCATTTCTGTTTTTGAGAGCGATCTAAATGACTAAAATGTACTGAAAAGAAGTATAATGTTAGACTACTTGACCTTAAATTTAAATATTAATTTGTTTTCTCCCTGAAAATATATACCTCAAGAAACCTACTATGAACATTATCATTCACCATTAAGTTTTCAACAACCAAATCAGAGAACTAGATCTTCAAACTAAAGAATATACTAATAAATGTTTATGCATGCATAAAGGATCCGTTCCGCATCATCTTACATAAATTTTCTATATAAAGAATAATAAAATCAGTTTTTTCATAAATTAGAAAATAGTTTCTATAAAATTAAACTTAGTTGATAGAAAATTTATTTTAACTTTTTTTCCTAAATTTTTTTATGAAAAAGTTATTCCATTTGTACCGAGGCTTTATGTAGAAGATCACCTGAATTTTTTATTTGCTTGATGCTTCCTTATGCCTTGTATATGAATAAAGCTTTCTACTTTTCATATAAAAGGTTATCTTGAGCTAGGTAGACTTTAATCTTTACCTTTTTCATATATAACCCACGTGAAATGAGTTGGCCTCATTCTGTGGTAGTGTATGTATACGTGCACTTTAGGGGGTTCATACTTAGATGCAGTGTTTTGTTTTGTACTCAATTTCTCTAACCCTATTTTCCTTTATTAAGCATTATTATTGCTACAAACCCCTTATCTTCTCAGTTTTTTATATACTTTTTTGAAATTCATAATTCAGTGACAGTATCACCGTCTATTTGCTTAATAATTATACATAAAATTATTCATTTATAACTCATTCGTCACTCATGACAACATAGACTTAACATGATTTTATAAACTAAAACACATGCTATTTTTTCCAGATCTAATTATAGGAAAAAGGATCAGAACAATAAATTGATATATGCACCTCAAGTAACAACTTGTATTATACCAGAAATAATTCATAAGGGAATAGGATGCTAGTTTTACAACATTGTAGATTTTGAGTTTTTGGAGTATCGAAATAAAGAATTAAATTTATGTTTAATAATTTTTCCTTCTTTTACGATGATTTTTTAAAATTTATTGTATTATTTTGAATATTTTTAAGTTGATCTATTTTTTTAAACAAATATCACGTATCATTATTATAACACCAATATAATAAATTTAATGAAAGATTATATTGATTTACTTTTTTAAAAATAGAATAAATTAAAAATTAAATTTAACTAATTGATGAAAATGATAGTTAAAGAAGTCGTTAAACCTTAAATTTACTTTTGACCAATTTGACAAGTTCATGATTCTAGTCGTATAAAATTTAATTGCCCATTTGAAAATGAAATAATTTTCCTTCATCACCGTAAAAGATGTTGATTGTCGGTTAATGATGAAAATATTAAATCTTATTATGAAAGCTTATTTAACTCAAGTGGTAATTCACTTTCAAAAGTAAAACCTTCTTGCTTATTGTAGGTGAGGAAGTGAAAATTATAGAAGAATATGATAAATTTGTTATTCAATATATTTAAAAACAATAACAATTATTTATTATATTACATTAATGAAAATATTATTTTATATTAATTATAAAATTTCATATTTTTTTACATGAAAAGAAGTAAATAAAATGATATGAAAATAAAATAATTTCTATCATTAATTTAAAAGAAAAATTAAATTATAAAACTTAATTTAAAAACATAATTTTTTTTAAGTATTTAATAAAATAAAAAATTTAATAATAATTTAGTTAAAAATGATGAATTTAAAACTTTGTTAAACTAAAATCTTAATATAAAATAAAAATTATTATTATTATTATTATTATTATTATTATTATTATTATTATTATTATTATTATTATTATTATTATT
>Ga0099824_1000415_pt1 | contig 49223 bp, 46 predicted proteins | sample SiratrowhiteBW_FD_76837 | JGI IMG/M metagenome (GOLD analysis project Ga0099824, IMG submission 76837) | Root nodule microbial communities of legume samples collected from California, USA - Siratro white BW | ecosystem: Host-associated > Plants > Roots > Nodule | place: USA: California... | reverse complement strand
TTACTTATTAAAATTGTTATTTTAAAGATAAAAAATTAGCACATGTGTATTTTTTAATTATGTTTGAGATGTCTTTTTGACGAATTCATAATTTTAACCTAATTAATACTAGCGCTATGGATGCAACTTTCGCAACTGGAAAGGAACTTCAAAAAATGGATCCTGTTTTTGGTCAATTATCTTTTGACGATCACGAACAAATTGTATTTTGCAATGACAAAGATACAGGTTTAAAAGCAATTATTGGTATTCATAATTCGGTTATGGGGCCAGCTTTGGGAGGAACCAGAATGTGGAATTATAACACAGAATGGGAAGCTTTAAACGATGTTCTACGCCTTTCTAGAGGTATGACGTTTAAATCTGCCATTACTGGACTAAATATTGGTGGAGGTAAAGCCGTTATTATTGGTGATGCTAAAACTCAAAAAACACCTGAATTAATGCGTAAGTTTGGTGAATTTGTTCATTCACTTAGCGGAAGATATATTACTGCAGAAGATGTCGGAATGGAAACGAAAGACATGGATACTGTAAGAGATGTAACCCCTTATGTTACGGGGATTTCTGAAGAAAGAGGTGGTTCTGGAAACCCTTCTCCTGTAACTGCTTACGGTGTTTATTTAGGTATGAAAGCTGCTGCTAAAAGTCAGTTTGGTACTGATGTTTTAGACGGTAAAAAAGTTTTGGTACAAGGAATTGGACACGTGGGAGAAACTTTGGTTGAGTATTTAACTAAAGAAGGAGCGCAGGTAACTATTTCTGATATCAACGAAGAAAAATTATACCAAGTTGCTTCAAAATACAATGCAACAATTTATACTGGCGAAGATTTATATACTGCAGATGTTGATATCTACGCGCCATGTGCAATGGGAGCAACAATCAATGATAGTACAGTAGATAAAATTAAAGCTAAAGTTATTGCTGGTGCAGCAAACAACCAATTAGCTGACGAAAATGTTCACGGAGCAAGATTACAGGAAAGAGGAATTTTATACGCTCCAGATTTCTTAATCAATGCTGGTGGAATTATCAATGTTTATGCTGAATTAGCAAACTACGGTAAAGCTGAAATCATGAGCAAAACAGAAAACATCTATAATACAACTTTAGAAATTATAGATTTTGCTGCTAAAAATAATATCACAACTCATAAAGCTGCTCTTACAATTGCTCAAAACAGAATTGATCAAAGAAGAAAAGAGAACGCTTCTAAGTAATTTTTGAGTTTACAGTCTCAGTCTCAGTTTTCAGATCTACTGGAAACTGAGACTTTTTGTTTTCGCTTAATACCGAAAACTGAGACTGAAAACCGCGACTGAATACTGCATACCAGCAACTACTATTTTAAAGAAAACTGAAAACTGCGACTGAAAACTGCGACTTTTTTACGAATTAATTTTAAAATACGCATCAAAAGTTATACTTTTGCAGACTAATTTTTAAATGTTCTTACACGGTGGTAAATAGAAGACACATACGCGTTAAAGTAATGCAATCCATTTATGCAATGCACCAAAGCGGTTCTGATAATATGGAAAAAGAAGAGAAATTCCTTTTTTATAGCATAGATAACATTCAGGACTTATATCTTATAATGCTTTCTTCATTGATAGAAATTTGTAAAAAAGAAGCTGTCTATTTGCATCTGTCAAGCAAAAAACACCTTGCTACTGCAGCAGAACGTAATCCGAACGAAAAGTTCATCAAAAACAAAATCTTCCAGCTTTTAGCAGAAAGTAATTCTCTTAGTATTGCTTTAGAAAACCGTAAAATCAATAACTGGTCTTTAAACGACGATTATATTATTTTGCTGTTAAATGACATTAAAGCAAGCGATATCTACAAAAAATACATGAGCAATAACGTTAACACGTTTGAAGAGGACAGACAATTCATCATTGATTTGTTTGAAAATGTTATTGTTCCGAATGAAAAATTATATGAGTATTTAGAAGATGATAAATTGACTTGGGTTGATGATATTCCGGTTGTAAACACGCACATCATTAAACAGTTGAAAGCTATTAAAACTGAAAATCCAGACGATTTTAGAGTGCCAAAATTGTATAAAGATGTTGAAGATAAAGATTTTGCAAAAGATCTGTTTAGAAGAACAGTTTTAAATGAAAGCGCTTTTGCAAAAGAGTACGAAGACAAAACTCCAAACTGGGACAGTGACCGTATTGCTGAAATTGATACCATTATCTTGAAAATGGCAATTTGCGAGTTTGTTAAATTCCCTTCAATTCCAGTAAAAGTAACTCTTAACGAATATTTAGAAATTGCAAAAGAGTATTCTACACCAAAAAGTAGTATTTTTATCAACGGAATTTTGGATAATCTTGTTAAAGAGCTTACGGCTAATAAGAAGATGCTAAAAACGGGAAGAGGGTTAATGTAAAAGTTGGTAAAAACCAATTTTAAATGACAGATTCCAACTGCTTTTTCTCTCTGAGCGGAGTCGAAGAGTCAAAAGAAAATATTAAATATAAATCAAAAATAAATTTAAATTATGGGACAATTATCTCAATTTGCGCCATTCCTTTTAATGTTCGTGGTAATCTATTTCTTCATGATTAGACCACAGCAAAAAAGAGCTAAAAACGAAAAAGAATTTGAAAGCAACCTTAAAGTAGGTGATAAAATAGTTACAAAAAGTGGTTTCCACGGTAAAATCGCTGAACTGGCAGAAACTACTGTTGTAATCGAAACTATGTCTGGAAAATTAAAATTAGAGCGTTCTGCTATCTCTTTAGAATTGAGCGCTGCTTTGAATAAGAAAGCATAAATTTTAAATTACAATATTTAAATCCCAAATTCCAAATAGGAGTTTGGGATTTTTTTATTCACGGTAATCTTGTCATCCTGACGAAGGAAGGATCGCACGTGTGAATCGACAAAGATTTTTCGCCATACTTTGCGGAGTTACTATTGTGATCCTTCCTTCGTCAGGATGACAAAAAAAGACAAAACCTTTGTCAAAGTTTTAAAACTTTGACAAAGGTCTCGTATAGATTGGAATTTGGAATTTAAATATTGAAAATTAAATTACCTGTATTTATCATTCAATCCAACATTCGCTAAAATCATCGGAACAACTTTTTCGATTCTAGAAAGTTTTGTTTTTTCCTGTTTAGCTGTTTCAATATATTCTAAAAACTCATATTGTTTATACGGAGAAAATTTTTCGAAAGCTGATTTCAAGTCTGGGTTTTTAGCCATTTCTGCATTAAGAAGTTCTGAAATTATGGCTTCTTTTTTTGCAGGCTTAATTACTTTTCCTTGTTTTTCGTTTTCAATGGCTTCACGAATATATTCTAAAACGTCTTTTTCGTTCACTTGATCTTTAGAAGTAAAACGCCATTGTCGTAAAGATTTTGTAACTTCCTCTTGAGCATTTATTAATTTCTTTTTCTCGTCTTTTAAGAAAACACCGTTGAAAAACCATATTGCAAAATAATCTTTAAATCCTCCAATTCCGACAACATTTTTCTTTTCGTAAACAAAAACTGGACCTCCCCATTTTGTAGTTTCAGTCAATTCTGTTTTGTCAATAATGGCTTTAAGAAGAATTAATTCTTCTTCCCATTGTGCGCCATATTTCCACATGCCTTTATTTTCAGAATTTGATTCCATTATTTTCTTTTCTTAGATTTTTCTGGCGCGTCAAAAATTCCAGGAATAGCTGTCAATTCAGCAATTTTTACAATAACATCAGTTGCTTTTTGAATGCTTTCTGCAGGAACATATTCGTATTTTCCATGGAAATTATGTCCGCCCGCAAAAATGTTCGGACAAGGCAATCCCATAAATGATAATTGAGAACCGTCTGTACCGCCGCGAATTGGTTTAATGATCGGTTTAATGTTTAATTCTCTCATCGCTTTTTCAGCAATATCTACAATATATTTTACTGGAAGAACTTTTTCCTTCATATTGTAATATTGGTCTTTAACTTCTGCAGTTACAATATCTTCGCCGAATTTCTTTGCAAATTTTTTGTTGAATTGTTTCGCCAATTTGTGAATTAATTCTTTTCTTTTTTCGAATTTCTTTCTGTTGTGATCACGGATAATTAATTCTAAAACGGTTTCTTCGATATTTCCTTTAATGTGATGCACATGGAAAAAACCTTCATAACCTCTAGTTTCTTGTGGAGTTTCGCCTTTTGGAAGTTCGTTGATGAAATCATTTGCCAAAAGCATAGAATTGATCATTTTTCCTTTTGCATAACCTGGGTGAACACTTTTCCCTCTGAAAGTGATTTTCGCTCCAGCGGCGTTGAAATTTTCATATTCCAACTCGCCAATCTGGCTTCCGTCCATAGTGTAAGCCCATTGCGCTCCAAATTTTTCTACATCAAAATGATGCGCTCCGCGTCCAATTTCTTCATCTGGAGTAAAACCGATTCTGATTTTTCCGTGTTTAATTTCGGGATGTTGGATCAAATACTCCATTGCTGAAACAATTTCAGTAATTCCGGCTTTATCGTCTGCACCTAACAGAGTCGTCCCGTCAGTTGTGATGATGGTTTGACCTTTATATAATAATAAATCTTTAAAGTAATCTGGAGATAAAACAATGTTTTTTTCGGCATTTAAAACAATATCTTTTCCGTCGTAGTTTTCAACGATTTGAGGTTTTACATTTGCTCCGCTAAAATCTGGAGAAGTATCAAAGTGAGAAACAAAACCAATTGTTGGCACTTCATGATCAACATTGCTAGGAAGCGTTGCCATGATATAAGCTTTGTCGTCAATAGTTACATCTTCAAGTCCAATTGCTTTTAGTTCGTCAACTAGTTTATTGGCAAGATTCCATTGTTTTTGAGTGCTTGGAGTTGTTTGAGAATTTGGATCCGATTCAGTATCAATTGTTACATAACTGATAAAACGATCTATGATATGTTGCATTTTTTTAGATTTTTAGCAAATATAGAAAAATTTTTCTGCTGCAAAATTTAGCTTCCCAATATCTGAATTTATAAAAAAAGGGATTCTAAATTGAATCCCTTTCTAGTATTTTTAGTTTGTTATTTGCTTTTTACGCATCTAAAACCAACGTGATTGGCCGCAGATCTGATTTCGCCTTTTCCTCTGGTTCCCACCATGTATCGAGTGCAATATTGGTCAGTGCATAAAAATGAACCGCCACGATGTACACGTTTTATTTCAGAAGGATCATTAGGATCGTAATAAGCACTTGGCCCTTGCGGATTTTTTGTTACTTTACCGCTTTCCGCTAATGATTTGTAATAATCTACGCTGTACCAATCGTTTACCCATTCCCAAACATTTCCAGCCATATCATACAAACCATATCCATTTGGAGCGTATTGTTTTGTTGGAGCAATTCCTTTAAATCCGTCTTCTCCAGTATCACCATCTTTAATTGGGAAATGCCCTTGGTAAATATTGGCTTGAAATTTTCCTTTAGGTTTTAAATCATTTCCCCAAGCGTATAAATTTCCAGTTTTCCCCCCGCGTGCTGCAAATTCCCATTCTGCTTCTGTTGGAAGTCTTTTGCCTGCCCATTTTGCGTAAGCAGCAGCATCTTCATAGACAACATGCACAACAGGGTATTTTTCTTTTCCTTTAATAGTACTTTGTGGACCTTCTGGATGTCTCCAATCAGCTCCTGGCTCATAACGCCACCATTGCAAGAAATTATTCAAATTAACTGCAGAAGGCGTAGGAGTGAAGACAACAGAACCTGTAATTAAATCTTCCTCGTTTGCCGTTGGAAATTCTTCTTTTGTCGGTTTTTGTTCCGCAACAGTTACATAACCTGTAGCTTTTACAAATTTTTCAAATTCTTCGTTTGTGACTTCAGTTTCATCCATATAATAACCATCTACATACACTCTATGGATAGGAGCAGCATCTTTGGTAACACCTTTTATGCTACACAAACTTTCGTCTTCAACATTAGTTCCCATTGAGAATTCGCCGCCTGGAATCCAAACCATGCCTTTTGGTGCTTTTTCTGCTGGTTTAAATTTGTTTTCTATAGTGGGTTTGAATTCAGATTCTACAGTACTGGGAGTTTCGTGACACTCCACGGCTGTCTTTTCTACTTTATGTGAAAATTTGGTATAACTGTAAGCAATTGAAATAATGGATAATGTGAGTAATGCAAAAATCCAAAGGGTTTTGTTTTTCATGGTTTATTATTTTTGAGCTTATATGGTTATCAATAGCGGGTATAAAATTAGGCAAAATAACTTTTAAGTTATATTAATTTTATAGAATTAATAAAATTAATTGTCTTTCTCAACTGACACAACTTCATACTTATCTTTTCCGTCAATTTTTACAGGCTGGTAATACGTTTCGCCAAATTTTACATATTTAGCATCGCCTATTGTCACTTCTTCTCCGCCTTCTGGCAGATTTTCTACTATCGTTCCAGCAGTAGGAGCGACTACAGTATATTTTCCTCCGTCTTTTTCATAATACGTTCCTCCATAATAGTAATTATTTACTGTTCCGGTATTTACTGTTTCAGCTCCACTTGGAATATTATTAACGGTACCTCCAACTGGCGCAGGAACTGCTGTATAACCACCATTAGTAGAGGTGTACCATACGCCTTGGTCGTAATGGTATTTCTGATTTTCTACACTAACAATAATAGCTGTAGTGGCCAGAGTTGCTACAAAAAATCCCCATGGATGCCAAACCGGTCCCCAATAAAAAGGGACATAAGGACGCGGGTAATACGGATGATAGCAGTTGTATCTATAACCTCCATAGACATAGGGAGGGCGTACATATGGTCGAGGGCCAGGTCTTACTATTGTGTTACGATTGTTTTGTACATAAATGTTGTTATTGACATTGATATTATTTCTATTTCGGTTGACAGTATTGCCACTGATGTTGGTATTTCTGTTGCCTATATTATTTCTGTTTATAGTATTGTCTCTATTAACAGCATTGTTTCTGTTTATAGTATTATTTCTATTGGAATTGTTTGATGGTCTGGTAATTTGAGTTCCTGAGTTATTAGCTCCTGGTCTAGTCGTTGCCGCGGGTCTAGTCGTACTCGGCCTTGTCACGTTTGGTCTCGATTGTGTAGCAGGTCTTGCCTGTCTGGTATGGACTGCTCCTCCGCCACCTCTGTTAAATCCGCCACCACCACGATGACGCTGAGCTAAACCATCAATGGAGATAAAGAAAAAGGTTGCGGTCAAACACATTAAAAGTGCCAGTTTTTTTACTGTTTTGGATATGTTTTTCATATTCAGTAATTTATGTGATTTAAAGTTATGAAAAAAAAGGTTCGATTTATGTTAATGAGCTAAAAGTTTGAATCATAATGAAATATCCCACTGTATTCTAAATCGCCATCCCTGCTGTAAGGGAAGTGTTTTGTCTTGAAAGCTAAAATAGCTTACCTCAGAAGTCAATTTGTTTTTATGTCCTTTAAAAAACCAATTAAAAGCCAATGTAGATTCATCCTGTCTATTTTCTCTTATTGAATTATCAGGTCTGTATGCGGCATGACGGCCAGCCATCTCTAAGTGTTTGGGCCACCAGTCAAAAACATTATGAAAAAAATATCCTGCCTGAATGTAATACCCTTTCATTATGGTGGTGTCATTGTTATTTATTTTGTCAATGATTTCCTTGGTGTGCAATTCGCTCTGCCAAGAAAAACCACGATACATAAAAGCAGTCTCAAAATTCCACTGATTGACTCTGTACTGTCCTGGCAAACCATCTTCAAATCCGTCCAGAGAACCCCCTCCAGCTTGCGAGAATCTAGTGTATGGACTTCGATTGGTTATCGCAGAAAAAGCAATAATGGGAGTGGGTTTTTCATGAAATTCTAAGTCACAGCCTTCAAAATCAAGAAATCTTCCTAAAAAATTCCATTGCGCTCTTCCAAAATACATTAAATGATTATCATCATTAGAAGTGCTTCCTCGTCCAGTTCCTGTCAATGCTGCGGCCCAATAATTGAAATCGGCAATTCCAGCTCCTTTCAAATGACCATAAACTTCAACTCCTAACTGTCTGTCAACGGTAAAAGGTCGGTTAATGAGAGATCGATCTACCATTTGCTGTTCACCGCTACTAATGAATCTTTCGCGAGTAAATTCAGTTTTCCATTGTCCTACTTTAAAACTAAGCCAATCCCATTTTTCAATCATAATTCTGAAATCAAGCAAATTGGACTGACTCAATTCATATTCCCAATAATATTTAAGCCAAGGTTCAAAAGCATGACCGCCAACTTTTAATCTTGCACGGTTTATTTTGAAAGTGGTTTTAGGATCTTGGCTATAGTCATCGTAAGTTAATGGATCTGTATCATTTGGTGTTGAAAAGCGAAATTGCAAACGGCTTGCCAATTGAAACAGAAATTTTTTGTCTCTGGTTTCCAATTCAATTCCTTTACTGCCATAACGAACATTCATTAGTTTTGTGGTATCTTTTTCTTGTTGCGAAAATCCTTTAAAACCAATTAATAGCAGCAGAATTAAAATGACTATTTTGGGACTTATATTTGAGTTGTTTTCTTTATACATAAGCTTTAGGTTTGTATAAAAGATTTTGTTAATCATCTCAAAATTAAATAATAAATAAGCCAGAGCTGGTCATTAAAGAACTTGAATTGGTTTCATATTATAACTTGCAACGTAAAAAACAGAAATGATTGATTTATAAATTCAAGAATTGAAACAAAAATCAAATTATTTGTTTTTGTAAAAAAGCACCTTTTTAAACTATAATATTTAAATTTGCAGCCAAAATAACAACAACACAACTCTTATGTATAAATTGATAATTCGTCCGATACTTTTTTGTTTTGATCCAGAAAAAGTACATTATTTCACTTTTTCTTTTTTAAAATTCATTTCAAAAATCCCTGGAGTTTCGGCAATTATAAGATCGATTTATGAAGTAAAAGATGCTCGACTAGAAAGAGAAGTTTTCGGAATTAAATTTAAAAATCCCGTTGGACTTGCAGCTGGTTTTGATAAAGATGCAAAACTTTACAAAGAATTAAGCGATCTTGGTTTTGGATTTATTGAAATTGGAACTGTAACGCCAGTTGGACAAGAAGGAAATCCAAAAAAACGTTTATTCCGTCTAAAAGAAGACCAAGCCATTATTAATCGAATGGGATTTAATAACGGAGGTGTTCTAGAAGCTGTAGAGCGTTTGAAAAAGAACTCAGGTGTTTTGATTGGAGGAAATATCGGAAAGAATAAAGTGACCGATAACGAAGATGCTGTAAAAGATTATATCATTTGTTTTGATGCACTTTTTAATCATGTAGATTATTTTGTAGTGAATGTGAGTTCGCCAAATACGCCAAATTTAAGAGCTTTACAAGACAAAGAACCTTTGACGGCTTTATTGCAGACATTGCAAAATAGAAATGTCGAAAAGCAAAAAACAAGCACACAAAAAGTAAAACCTATTCTTTTAAAAATTGCTCCAGACCTTACAGATGAGCAATTGTTAGATATTATTGATATTGTAAAAACCACTCAGATTGCAGGTGTGATTGCAACCAATACTACTATTTCTAGAGAAGGTTTACAATCTTCGAACCAAAAAGAAATGGGAGGTTTGTCTGGAAAACCATTAACAAAACGTTCTACAGAAGTAATTCGTTTCCTTTCAGAAAAAAGCAATAAAGCATTCCCGATTATTGGAGTAGGAGGAATTCATTCTGCCGATGATGCGATTGAAAAGCTAAATGCAGGAGCAAGTCTAGTGCAATTGTATACGGGCTTTATTTACGAAGGTCCAGCATTGATAAATGCAATCAACAAAAAAGTCTTAGAGCAATTGTAAAAGCAACGCCTGAACGGTCAATCCGACAAGTAATGCAATTCCAAAACTGATTAAAGTGCCGATTAAAACATACTCGGTCAGTTTTCGGTCTTTGGCTTCTTTTAAATCTCCGAATCTGAAAATAGATTTTGCGGCCAGTAGAAATCCAATTGCTTCAAAATGTCCTGTTAAGATGAATCCGAAAACAAACAAGCGTTCTAAAATACCAATATAATTTCCAGCAGCAATTAGTGAGTTATCCTGATTGCTGTTTTTGCTTTCTGGTGCCCAGATTGAAATGATGGTCTTTATAAAAATAGAGGTTGGTTTTGTGAGCAATAAAAATCCGGTAAGTAGAATCCAAAATTGATTATCTTTCCAAAAATCAGGTATTGGCTTGTTTTCGTATAGAAGTACAATTCCAATTAAAATTAGAACATGGGCGATTTGGTCAACTATAAACCAAATGCGTTTGGTTTTAGGTTTCTGGAAATTCAGTTTGATTAAATCTACAATTCCGTGCGTAACAGCGATCACAACTGCATAAGGTATAAAGTTGATTTCGGCTGCTAAGACTGCTGCTAAAACTCCGTGCAGTAAGATATGAATATACAAATAAACGCTTTTATGTTTTTTGAGTTCCTTGTCGGCAACCCAAGAATTAGGCTGCCAGATAAAATCACCTAACAAATGAGCGAGAAGCAGTTTTATAAATAAAATCATGGGGCTGTAAGTTGTTTTATTTGTGTTCTAAAATAACGATCTAAATTCATAACTAGATCAAACTGAGCGCGTTTTTGTCTTCGGCTAACAGCAGCTTGATTTATGCCTAGTTTTTGTCCTAATTCTTCTTGTGATAAAGTTGGATTTTCTATTGCCAATGCCACAAATTCTGCCGACTGTACCAGCCAGCTATCCATAAAAGTCAATGCCAGTTGCAGCATTAAATTGAATTTTTCGTCAAAATCAGTACTTCCGGTTCGAAGTGCTAATGTGACTTTCTGTTTTTTTAAAGTTTCAAAAAGTTCTCCTGAATGTATAAAAGCAGAACCATTGCTTTCAGATATTCTTTCAGCATTATGCGTTTTATCTCCAAAACCAATACTCATACGAGCATCAGATTTTATAGCTCTTAACTGCGCTTTTATTAAAATTGCAGTCAGCAATGCATCTTCTGAATTTGTTACTTCAATCTGAAATTCATCTCCACGGTAAATTTCCCACTGACTTGGCGTATTGCCCAATGGTGCTAAGATTTTCTTTAGATTGTTAACCCAATGTTCAGATTGCTGTCTCGAACCTATAATGTCTGCTGTAATAACACTAGTCATAACTCAAATATAATTAAAAAATTATAAACTTTCTATTACAAATATAAGTAATAAAAATGATTATTACGCTTTTTGGTAATACTTTTAAATATTACGTTTTTAAGTAATATTGTTGGCTATTACAATATTCAGTAATAATCGGATTGAGCTAAAATTATCTTTTATTTCATTAAAAAAGAAACTAACTTAGCCTTTACAAAAGAATAAGCTTTGAATAAAGAAATCAAAATCATTGAATGTCCTAGAGATGCCATGCAGGGTATCAAAACCTTTATTCCAACAAAAAATAAAGTTACTTATATACAAGCTTTGTTGAGAGTTGGCTTTGACACCATCGATTTTGGAAGTTTTGTTTCTCCAAAAGCTATTCCGCAGATGCAGGATACTGCTGAGGTTTTGGCACAATTAGATCTTTCTCAGACAACAAGCAAACTACTTTCCATTATTGCCAATACACAAGGAGCTATAACAGCTGCAAACTATGAGCAGATTCAATATTTAGGCTTTCCATTTTCTATTTCAGAGAACTTTCAGATGCGTAACACGCACAAAACCATTGCAGAATCTTTGGTTACGCTTCAAGAAATTCTTGAAGTGGCAGATAAGAAAAACAAAGAAGTGGTTACGTATCTTTCTATGGGTTTCGGAAATCCGTATGGAGATCCGTGGAATGTTGAAATTGTAGGCGAGTGGACCGAGAGATTGGCTGGAATGGGCGTGAAAATTTTGTCGCTATCTGATACTGTAGGAACTTCTACGCCAGAAGTCATTACTTATTTATTTTCAGATTTAATTCCAAAATATCCTGAAATTGAGTTTGGCGCGCATTTGCATACAACTCCAGAAAGCTGGTTCGAAAAAATCGACGCAGCAGCAAAAGCTGGCTGTACACGTTTTGACGGTGCGATTCAAGGTTTTGGAGGTTGTCCAATGGCGACCGATAAACTGACAGGAAACATGCCAACAGAAAAACTGATTTCGTATTTTACTGCCAATAAAAAAACAACAGGACTTAATTCTCTTAGTTTCGAGAGCGCTTATAACGAAGCTTCAAAATTGTTTGGAAAGTTCCATTAAAAAATAGTTATTTTTCTTACCTTAGATAATGAATGTAAACATAATGCGTTACATTTAGTATTGATATAACTATTCTTATGAGATTAAGTTCGCTAAGTAAAATTTCAGGTATATTATTTTCAGTCTTTTTATTGTTTTCCTGTTCAAGCGATTTAGATTTTGATCAAGTAAACGATTTTAAGCTAGAACCTGTATTTGTCGCAAACCTTGCTTATTTCGATATTCCAGCAAGTAGACTTGTAGACGACGGAGGAACTAACATTGGCTATGATTCTAGAGATTTTGATATTTTTAAAAACAAATTTTTTACAGAACGTCTTAAAAGAGCTGATTTTGATTTTGAAGTCGAAAATAATATAGATCGTGCTTTCGTTTTAAACATGCTCTTGCTTAACGACCAAAATCAGGTTTTACAGACCATATCTTTTACAGTTCCGTCCTATAAAGGAACTCCAAATGTTATAAAATACCCTACAGAAGTTTTCGAAAACGCGCGATTAGATCTTTTAAAACAAACCCAGAAAATTGGTTTTGTCGTAATAATTGCTGCGGGACCTCCATTGAATAGTGAGAGTCAAGGAAATTTAAAATTAAGATCAAGTGCAACGGCTTATTTAGAAATTAAATGAGAAAGGTACTGATTTTTTGCTTGGTTCTTCATTTATCTTGTTTTGCCCAAAACAAGGAACTCTTATATAACTTTACTTCAATTCCGCAGTCTTCACTTGTAAATCCCGGAGCGGATGTTTCGTATAAATATTATTTCGGATTTCCAGTTTTATCTGGAATTTCAGCAAATGTAGGTTCCAGCAGTTTCTCGGCCTATGATTTATTCGCCAATGATGGTGTCGATTTTAATCAAAAAGTTAGAAATGTTATCAATAAATCTTCCAGTAATGACAAAGTTGTAACCAATCAGCAATTGGAAATATTTTCTGGTGGATTTAGAATAGGAGGAAGAGAAAGCCGTTCTTATATTTCATTTGGGGCATATCAGGAATTCGATTTTTTTATGTTTGTTCCAAAAGATCTTGCATTATTAGCTTTAGATGGAAATAGAAATTATATCGGAAAATCATTTAATCTAGGCGATTTAAATATGAAGGCAGAAGTGCTTTCTGTTTTTCACGTAGGTTTTCATAAAAAAGTCAATGATAAATTGGTTTACGGAGGACGCGCCAAAATCTATTCAAGTGGCGCAAATGCAACTTCTACAAAAAATTCGGGATACATTTATACAGGACAAGAACCTGGAACTCCAAACCTTTATAACCAGATTATTTCTTCCAATTTAGAATTAAAAACCTCTGGAATTGCAAAATTTACAAAAGATGAATACGAAGGAAACATAGCGCGTGATATTGCCAATAATACCTTTTTTAACGGAAGTCTAGGTTTTGGTGTCGATGCTGGAATTACCTATTATATAAAAGACAATTTACAGCTAACGGCAAGTATTATAGATTTGGGTTTTGTGCGACAGACCAAAGACATAGAAACGATTACGTATAAAGGAACTTATCAATACAATGGCGCTAATCCCGATTTTTTGGGCTCAGACGATCCAGAAAATGTCTTTGACGAATTTGATAAAGCCATACCAAGAGATACACTTTATAATAAATACACTACTTGGCGTCCGACAAAATTATATTCTTCCATTCAATATTCTTTTGGAGAAGCGCGTCCCGATGACGAATGCAATTGTCATGGAAAGGTTAATAAATATTATAAAAATGCGGTAGGAGCGCAGCTTTTTGCAATGTCAGCCCCTCGAATACCTCTATTTGCCCTGACAGCTTTTTACAGAAGAAATATCTTTAAGAAATTAGATTTAAAAGCCACTTACACCTTAGATACTTTTTCAAATACCAATATTGGTTTAGGGCTCGCAGGAACAATTGGTCCAGTAAATATTTATGCTTTAGTCAATAATGTTCTAGAATATAAAGATATCTCCAAGGCTAGCAGTGCAGCCTTTCAGATCGGAATCAATTTTGTGTTTCAAGACAAAGAATAGAAACATTCAAATTTTTAAATTACAAATTCAAAACTCCTAAAAAAGCGAAGTTTTTTTCAATCTAACTTAGAATTTGGAATTTAAAAAATTGGAATTTTAATTTGAAAGACTTTTCCTGTAAATACAAATTTATGAATAAGTTAGTATTCAAGTTAGCAATTTATTCACTATATTTGCACGCAATTCAACTAGAAATTGCACCATGATAGCACACAACTCCAAGATTATCGGCGAAGGTTTAACTTACGACGATGTATTATTAGTACCTAACTACTCGAATGTGCTTCCTCGCGAAGTGAGCATTAAATCAAGATTCTCAAAAAACATTACATTAAACGTTCCAATTGTATCAGCTGCGATGGATACAGTTACAGAAAGCGCGATGGCAATTGCTATGGCTCAAGAAGGCGGAATTGGTGTTTTGCATAAAAATATGACTATCGAACAGCAAGCAGGAAAAGTTCGAAAAGTAAAACGTGCTGAAGCAGGTATGATTATCGATCCGGTAACTTTACCAATGAACTCTACAATTGCTGACGCTAAAAACGCTATGAAAGAATTTGGAATCGGTGGTATTCCAATCGTTGACGAAAATAAAATCCTTAAAGGTATCGTTACAAACCGTGACTTACGTTTCGAGAAAAACGGAGCAAGACCTATCGCTGAGGTTATGACAAGCCAAAATTTAGTTACGGTTTCTGAAGGAACTTCACTAGAGCAGGCAGAAGTAGTTTTACAAGGCCATAAAATCGAAAAATTACCAGTTGTAAATGATAAAAACGAATTAGTTGGTTTAATCACTTTCAGAGATATTACAAAACTGACTCAAAAGCCAATCGCAAACAAAGATTCTTTTGGCCGTTTAAGAGTTGCTGCTGCAATTGGAGTTACTGGAGATGCTGTTCAACGAGCAGAAGCTTTAGTTGCTGCTGGTGTAGACGCCATCATTATCGATACAGCTCACGGACACACAGAAGGTGTTGTAAATGTATTAAAAGAAGTAAAAGCAAAATTCCCTCAAATAGACGTAGTAGTTGGAAACATCGCTACTCCAGAAGCTGCTAAATATTTAGTAGAAAATGGAGCAGACGGAGTAAAAGTTGGAATCGGTCCTGGTTCTATCTGTACAACACGTATCGTTGCAGGTGTTGGTTTTCCTCAATTCTCAGCAGTTTTAGAAGTTGCTGCGGCAATCAAAGGAACAGGAGTTCCTGTAATTGCTGACGGTGGAATTCGTTACACCGGAGATATTCCTAAAGCTATCGCTGCAGGTGCTGACTGTGTAATGTTAGGTTCATTATTGGCAGGAACAAAAGAATCTCCAGGAGAAACAATCATTTTTGAAGGAAGAAAATTCAAATCTTACCGCGGAATGGGATCTGTTGAAGCAATGCAGACAGGATCTAAAGACCGTTATTTCCAAGATGTTGAAGATGACGTTAAAAAATTAGTTCCAGAAGGAATTGTTGGACGTGTTCCTTACAAAGGTGAATTAAACGAAAGTATGCTTCAGTTTATCGGAGGTCTTCGTGCAGGTATGGGATATTGCGGTTCAAAAGATATTCCTACTCTACAAGAAACAGGGCGTTTCGTGAGAATCACTTCAAGCGGAATCACTGAAAGTCACCCTCATAACGTAACAATTACAAAAGAAGCTCCGAATTATTCTAGATAATCATAATGAATTTACAATTCAAATTAAAAGATGTTCTTGAAGTTGATTTGTATTATGGATTTTATGATATCTATGTTTTAGGAGGTTTTGATATTCAAGTAAACGACGATTTTTTTGTTGAAATACTTGATTTGAAAACAAATGAATCGATATTGCTGAGAGAGGAAAGCCTTAAAGCTAGAGATTATAAGAACGGAAGTAGAGCTGTTAAATTTTTTAGTTTTCAGATAACTGAAAAATCGAAATACAAAATTTCAGTTCATAATTATGAAGATATGACTGTGTTTTATTCAATGATTGGGAGTAATCCATTAAGTATTTTGAATTTATTGAAAAGACTTTATGGAATAAAAAGAAAACAGCTCTTGTTAGATGAAATTGAAATATTAATCAATTAACCTATAGAAAAGGCGTAAGATTTAATTCATACGCCTTTTTTAATTTTATTATCTCATTTTAATTAGAATCTACTGTTTAAAATATCTTCAGTCACAATATTAGAATGCAGTAAATCTTCCATTTTCTTTGTCATGCGTTGCGCTTCTAACGCATAACCAAACATTTTTTTCTCGTAATCTTTGATTGCGTCATCAATGGTTTCAAATTTTCCGTTGGTTAAATTTTCGGTTAAATGAAAAGCATCAAATAAACCCATGTTTACGCCTTCTCCTGCAAAAGGAGGCATTAAGTGAGCTGCGTCGCCAACAAGCGTAATGTTTGAATGTTCTTTCCAAGGTTCTTCTAAAGAAAATAAACGCAATGGCAAACCAGAAAATTCAGTCGAAGCAGCAAAGAATTTTTTGTAATCATCGTTCCAGTTTTTAAAAGTTTCATTTAAAAAAGCAATCACAGCTTGATCATCTTTAAAGTTGATTCCGTGATTAGCGATCCAATCTTCATCAGCTTTAAATGAAACTCCGAAATGAACAGAACCGTCGCGCATGGTGTGGGTGTAAAACATTTTGTGCTCGCCCATTGCCATTACATTTCCGTTTCCGTATTTCGGCTTAAATTCAGGATAATCTTGGTCAGGATTTACAATTTCACCCTGAATAATATACGTTCCAGAAAGCTGAGGTTCTTGATCGCTGACAAATTTTCTAGCGTTTGATCTTCCTCCATTGGCAACAATAACAAAGTCTGCGGTTGTTTTTGTGCCGTTTTTAAATTCTAAAACATATTCATTTTCTGTTTTTTCGATGTTAACTAGTTGACTGTCCCAAACAACGGTGTCTTCTTTCAGATTATCCAGCATAATTTTTCTAAGATCATTTCGGTCAATTTCTGGACGTGAGAAAGCGTTGGTTTCATCGGGCATTTCATCAGAAGTAATGTTTCCGTCCATATCGGCCATTTTTTCTCCAGTTGGTCGAGCATATTTGTAGAATTCATCCATTAAACCTGCCTTCTGAATGGCAAACTGGCCAGAATCTGAGTGAATGTCAAGAGTTCCACCCGAAGTTCTAGCTTGAGCATTTATATCTCTTTCGTAAACTGTGACATCAGCACCATTAATTTGTAAAATTCTAGCTGTAGTAAGTCCAACTGGACCGCCGCCAATAATGGCAATTTTTTTATTTTCTATAATTGAAGTTTTCATTTTATTTAAATTAATATTATTGAAATTGCTCTACGACTTTGCACAGAGTGATAAAGTATTGAGAATTTAGTTTTTGGAATTTAGTTTTTGGAGTTTGCCTTTAGGTTCCAAGATTGGAATTTAGAATTTGGAATTTAGAATTTGGAATTTGAGATTTATTTATGGAGTCAACGCTTTTAAAACCAGATTAAAAGCTTCATTTTTAATTTCTTCTTTAAGAACAAAAGATTTTCCAGACATTGATTTTCCGTCTCTGTGAAATTCTAAAAGAGAATAAAGCGAACCGTAAGCAATGCTCCAAAAGACTTCATAAGGAACAGAAATAAGTTCTTTTCTTTCAATTGCCGACAGCATAAACTCAGTCATCATTTGCTTGTATTCTCCTGTCACTTCTTGTATTATTGCATCGCCATATGTAGAATGCCTTAACAGTTCAAAACAGTTAGCCTGTAGCGTAAAATTTTGGTTGAAATAAATACGATTTTCCCATTGATTTCGTAATCCGTCTCTGAAAGACATATCTGTAGAAAAACCGTCAAACATCTTTTCAAAGAAGTTTTGGCCAATTTCGATTCCAATTTTGCGAATCAAATCTTCCTTGTCTGAATAATAAATATAAAGTGTAGCAACAGATATTCCGCATTCTTTTGCCAAACGATTCATTCCAAAGCCTTCTATGCCTTGGTTTACGATCATTTCTATTGCTTTTTGCTTTACAATTTCTTCTTTATTAATATCTCTTGTTCTCATAATTCTAAATTAATTTTGATACAAAGATATGAATAATAAATGAACGATCGCTTATTTATGGATTGTTTTTTTAAGACGCTAAGGTTATAAGATGCTGAGGTACTGAGTTTTTTAGCTAAATATTTAAACATAAAAAAAATCAGCTGAAATAAAGTATATCATTTCAGCTGATTTTTATATCGAGAGTATATTTATATTGTTTTTGTAGGCTCGGCTTCTCTTAGATTTTGATTTTCTAAAATCTCTTTTAAAAACGGTTTTACCTGATTTTCAATTTCAGATTCTGGAATATTTAGAGCTTCAGGATCTGATGCTAATTTTAGCCAAGGTTTTGGCCCGTCAAAATCATAACTTCCAAAAACTACAACTGGAGTTCCTTTTACTTTTACATTTTCCTTGTCTTTTAGAATCCATTCGTCAGCAAACTTGTAAAGATATTTGGCATCTTTTTCTAATAATCTCAAACAAGAATGTGACGCGGGATAACCAGGCAAATCGTATTGATGAAAGCCAACTCCTAGTTTATTTTCAATATTAAAGTTCCATTTTAGTTCCCACTCATCGTTAAATGTACTGGTTGTTTTTTCTGCTTTCCAATTGGTGAAAAATAATCCGGTAGGAGTAGGATCTTTTTTTCTTCCCATATTGGTTGGACCCGTACGCATCAATTCACCATTTTCGTAAGCGGCAAAGGTCTGCGTCGGATAAGAAAAAAGGATAATTTTTGAAACTTCTTCTAATGCAGAAACGTGTAATGGAAATGGAAGATAATAAACCAAATCTCCGCTAAAATCTGCTGGAATTACAACAGAATCCAGTTTTTTAAAATTGGTTTTATCTGTTCTGTTTAAAGCGTAAACAATATCCATTTTAGAACTGTCAGCTTCATTAAGTTTTAGCCATTCTTTTGTATTTGTGATTTGATAAGAAACTGTTTCTGGCTTTTTATATTCAATTACTTTCTTTTTTTCTTTTTTATTTTCAGTCAATGTTATAGTATCGGTTTTTTTGCAAGAACCTAATAAGACTAACATTAAAATCAGTAGGGCGTTTGCTGTGTAATATAACTTTTTCATAGGTTGGTATTTTTATGAATATAAAGTTATACATCTGATAGCTGAAAAGGGTTACATAATTTTTTGAATTGGTTTCGGGATTTTCATTTAGAAATTTCAAATAGCTCATTTTTCTTCTGAAGTGTTGGTAATATAGCTATTGTTTTTAGAAAAATTAAAAGTTAAGTGATTTATAATCAGAATTTTGTTTGAGTATTCAGGAATTTTAAATTGTGTTCTGATGAAAAAAATTTCCGAAAATATTCAATTTATTCCTCAATCAATTTCAAGGTATATTCCAATTGCGTATCTCTGTTTTTCATAAAATCTTCAAAAGTCTGCTTCACTTCATAATCTGGAATTATGCCTCTTCCAAAAATCTGATTGGGCTTTTTAGGAACATCTTGTTCTAGATTTACAATAGAAAATTGTGTTTTAATTTTTGTATTGGGCAATTCATATTCAATAGGCGTGTGGCCATTGTGTCCGAAATAGCCGCCCATGGTTTCTTCTCCAATAACAATTCCTTTTGTGTTTCCTGCAACTAATGAAGCAAATAGTGATCCAGCAGAAGCAATTCTCGGACTTATCAATAAATAAATCTGACCTTTAAAACTGTTTTTCTCAGCCTGTAATAATGGGTTGAATTTTTCGTCTTGAATGTATTTCCCGTTTTCCGACTTTGGAAATTCTTCTTTCAATTCATCTTCAAAATCCTTTTTTTCTTCCTGTTTTTTCTGCGGTTCCGTTTCTTCATAAACTAAATATTCAGCAAATGGAATTTTCTGGAAATTAACATATGCAGATGCATTTTCACGAAACGGTTTTTCTGCTAAATAAGAAAAGGTAACAATGTCGTTAGGATCTGTTCCGCCGCCATTATTTCTTACATCAACAATTAAATTCTTTATTTGATTGTTTTTTGAAAGATAATTAAAACAGCTATCCAAATATTTTTTATAAGCCAAATGTTCTTTATGTTTTGCATTTCGGCCAATTACAAAAGTATGGACAGAAAGTAAAGCGGTATTATTAGAAATGACTTTAAAAGAATATTTATCCTTTGCACGGTTGTATTGTATGCTATCAATGGGAAGTGAATGGCGTTTTTTGAAATTCTCTTTTCGAATTTCGTTTGAAACAGCTGAAACTGTTTTTTTTAATCTTTTGGTTTGATTTGGAAGCGAATATTCTACTGTAAATCTCTTTTGCGGACCATATTCCATTTCAAAATATTTGGCAAAAGAACTCCCAATTCCAATTGATTTCCCTGTGATGTTATAACCATCTGTTGTGTAATATTTGTAGACAGTTGACAGTAGTTTTGAAGTTTCGATTCCGTTAATGCTATAAATTTGAGAGCCTAACGGAATTTCCGTATTTTCAAAATTAACGACCAGCTGATCATTAATGAGTTTTACAGGAAAAGGAAAGAAAACATTTCCCGATGAATATTTCTTTTCAAAATCTTCAGGAAGTGTAGTGTCGTTATGCAGACTTCCTTCAAAATCGGTAATCTGCAAAACTATTTTATAAAATTCTATAAGGCTTTTGGGCGTATTGATCTGCGAAAAAGCCCAAGAATAAATACTGTCAATCTGCTGTTTTGTTCTGTATTTATAAAGTCCAGAATTGGCTTTTTCTCTTATTTCTTTAAAAATGGTTAAATCTTGCTTGAGTTTTTCTGCTGGCCATTTTTCGTTTTGAGAAAAAACAAAAAGCGGTAAAAAGAAAATCAGAGCTATTTTTAATTTGAGCATTTTAGATTTTTTGATTAATCTAAAATACTCAAAAAACTTTTAAATTAAGCCTTTAATTTTTGCATGTTGCAAAAGCATAATGGTTTTTGCATCAGTGATTTCTCCAGATTCAATCATAGCGTAAGCTTCATCAAAAGTATATTCTAGGACTTCGATGTTTTCTTGTTCTGCGTCAAGTCCACCACCAGAACTTACTTTCATGCTTTCGTCATATTCGCCAACAAATAAATACAAAATCTCTGTTACGGAACCTGGTGACATATACGTTTCAATAACTTTTTGAACTTTTTTTAATCGATAGCCTGTTTCTTCTTCTGTCTCACGAATTATAGCTTGTTCTGCATTGTCTTTGTCCAAAAGACCGGCGCAAACTTCAATCATCATTCCCGTTTTATTTCCGTTAAGATAAGTTGGCAAACGAAATTGTCTGGTTAGAATAACAGTATTTTTTGTTGAATTATATAGTAAAATTCCAGCTCCATTTCCGCGGTCATAAACTTCACGAATATGTGATTCTACTTTTTCATTTTCTTTTTTATAGTTAAAAGTAACTTTGTTTAATATATACCAATTGTCGGATAACAATTTGGTTTCTGTGATCTCAATTTCTGGATTTTTTCTCATGTCGGTAATAGTCAAAAAAAACGCTCTGATAATCAGAGCGTTTAAATGTATTATTTTGTTATTGTTTGTTTTCTATCTGGTCCAACCGATACGATTTTGATTGGCACTTCGATTTCTTTTTCAATAAACTCAATATATTCTTTTAGCTCAATTGGCAATTGATCGTAAGTTGTCAATCCTGTTAAATCTTGCTTCCATCCTTTAAACTCTTTGTAAATTGGAGTAACATTTTCTGGTTCAATGTTATAAGGGAAGTGAGAAATGTTTTGTCCTTTGTAGTTGTACTCTGTACAAACTTTTAAAGTTTCGAAACCAGAAAGAACATCACCTTTCATCATCATTAACTGAGTAACTCCGTTAACTTGAACTGCATATTTTAAAGCAACAAGATCTAACCATCCGCAACGTCTTTGTCTTCCTGTTACAGAACCAAATTCGTTACCTACTTTTGCCATTGTAGCGCCAACTTCGTCAAAAAGTTCAGTTGGGAAAGGTCCGCTACCAACACGTGTAACGTAAGCCTTGAAAATTCCGTAAACCTCTTTGATTTTGTTAGGAGCAATTCCTAGACCTGTACAAGCTCCAGCAGCAGTAGTGTTTGATGAAGTTACGAAAGGATAAGTTCCGAAATCAACATCTAATAAAGATCCTTGAGCTCCTTCGCAAAGAATAGATTTTCCAGCTTTTTGAGCTTGATGCATGTATTCTTCACTGTCGATGAAATCTAATTTTTTCAATTCTTCAATAGCTTCAAAGAATTCTTTTTCTAATTCAGCTAAATTGTATTGGATGTTAACATCATAAAAAGCAATCATAGCTTCGTGTTTGTCAGCCAAAGCTCTGTAACGCTCTTTAAAATCTTCTAATTCGATATCGCCAACACGTAAACCATTTCTACCCGTTTTGTCCATGTAAGTCGGTCCAATTCCTTTAAGAGTAGAACCAATTTTCGCTTTCCCTTTAGAAGCTTCAGAAGCAGCATCTAATAAACGGTGAGTTGGTAAAATTAAGTGTGCTTTTCTCGAAATGATTAATTTGCTTTTGATATCAAGGTTGAATTTTTCTAAACCTTCAATTTCTTTTTGAAAAACTACAGGATCAATTACAACACCATTTCCGATAACATTTACTGAGTTTTTATGAAAAATTCCAGAAGGGATTGTTCTAAGTACGTGTTTAATTCCGTCAAATTCTAATGTATGTCCTGCATTTGGTCCTCCTTGAAAACGTGCAATAATATCATAACTTGAGGTAAGTACGTCTACAATTTTTCCTTTACCTTCATCTCCCCATTGTAATCCTAGTAATAAATCTACGGTCATTCTGTTTTAATTTGCGTTGGGACAATCTAAGTCGTCCTACTGATTATGTAGTTAATTTTCTTTTTTTTATTTTTTTTTGAAAAAGTCTAATTGAATAGACTATGAATTTGAATTTTGCTTTTTGTTTCCGTAGAAATAAAGCGAATGATTTGTAATTTCGATATCAAAAATTTCTTCGATAGTCTTTTTGATGGTTTGAATTCTTGGATCACAAAATTCAATTACTTCTCCCGAATCTGTCATAATGATGTGATCATGCTGTTTATCAAAATATGATTTTTCGTAGTAAGCCTGATTTTGTCCAAATTGATGTTTTCTAACCAAAGCGCAGTCCAACAATAACTCAATCGTGTTGTATAAAGTAGCTCTACTCACACGATAGTTCTTGTTTTTCATTTTGATATAAAGGTTTTCGATATCAAAATGCTCCTCGCTATCGTAAATTTCCTGAAGTATAGCATAACGCTCAGGAGTTTTGCGATGCCCTTTTTGTTCAAGATATAGTGTAAAAACATTTTTTACAATTTCTTGATTCTTAGTGTTGTCAGTTGAAATAAGTGTCATATCCGGCAAAGATAATTTTTTATTTTTAATGAATAAAAGTTTCGGGTTTAAAGTTTCGTTACAAAATTCTTATAGTTTCCCTAAAAAGTTAGGTTCTGTACTCTCTAGTAACCTTATCGACCCCGTCAATTTTCTTAATGGCATTGATCATTTTCTTCAAAATGGTATTGTTTTTTACAATTACCGCAATCTGACCATGGAAAATTCCGGCGTCTGTACTCAAAGAAATACTTTGAATATTAACGCTCATATTATTCGAAATTACTCGTGTAAGTTGGTTGGTAAGTCCTAAAACATCCATTCCTGTAATATTGATAATGGCTTTAAATTCCTCTTGTGAAGAATCAATCCATTTGGCACTCATGATTCTGTAAGCATAGTTAGATTGCATTCCAATTGCATTTGGACAGTCTTTTTTATGCACTTTTATTCCTTCGTTAATCGTAACAAAACCAAAAACATCATCACCAGGAATAGGGTTACAGCATTGCGATAATTTATAATCTAACTTGTCATGTTCAGTCCCAAAAACCAGCATGTCATAATTGCTGCTGATGACTGGCTTATGAATATCTTCGGCTGCAGTATCTTTATTTCGTTTAATTTTATTTTTGAAGAAATTGATAAACGAATTGCTTTTCTGCGCCGCATAATCTTTTAACTGCTGATTTTCGATCGCACCAATTCCAACTCTATAAAATAAATCCAAACTGGTTTTTAGTTTAAAGAAATTTACTAACTCGTTTGTAACCTGTTCGTTAAAGGTAACTTTTAGGTGTTTTAATTTTCTAACCAGTAATTCTTTTCCTTCTTCTGCAATTTTTTTGGTGTTCTCATTCAGAACGTTTTTGATTTTATTTTTAGCTCTCGAAGTTGTTACGTATTCCAACCAGTTTACCGTTGGTTTCTGGTTTGGAGAAGTAATTACTTCGACCTGATCACCGCTTTTTAGTTCATAATTCAACGGAACTAAACGTCCGTTTACACGAGTTCCGCGAGTTTTAATTCCAATTTCAGAGTGAATACTGAAAGCAAAATCAAGAGAAGTGGCACCTTTTGGCAACGATTTAATTTCTCCTTTTGGAGTAAAGACGAAGATTTCTTTAGAATACAAATTCATTTTGAAATCCTCCACAAAATCAACTGCATTGGTTTCTGGGTTTTCTAAAGCTTCACGTAGTAAGTTTAGCCATGTGTCCAAACCGCTTTCTTCTGTTGCTCCATTTTTATATTTGTAATGAGCTGCGTAACCTTTTTCGGCGATTTCGTCCATACGCTCGCTTCGCACCTGAACTTCAACCCAACGTCCTTTTGGTCCCATAACGGTGATGTGAAGGGCTTCATAACCAGTTGATTTTGGAGATGAAATCCAGTCACGCAAACGGCTCGGACTCGGTCTATAATGGTCTGTTACGATAGAATATATTTTCCAAGCTATGAATTTTTCTTCATGCGGATCGGCTTTGTACACAATTCTAAGTGCGAACTTATCATAAACTTCATCAAATGTTACGTTTTGCGCACGCATTTTTCGGCGAATAGAATAAATCGATTTTGGTCGGCCTTTGATGATATAATCTATGCCTTCGTTGTCTAAAGATTTCTTCAAAACCTCCGAAATGTCTTTGATATATGCGTCCTGCTGCTCTTTAGTTTCGCGAATTTTGCTTACAATGTTATCATATACTGCAGGCTCAGTATATTTTAATCCTAAATCCTCCAATTTGGTTTTAATGTTATAAAGTCCCAAACGGTGGGCTAGAGGAGCATAAATGTATAAAGTTTCAGATGCGATTTTGGTCTGTTTGTATTCCGCCATCGAATCCATTGTTTGCATATTATGCAAACGGTCAGCTAGTTTTATTAAAATTACACGAACATCATCATTCAGGGTCAGAATCATTTTTCTGAAATTCTCAGCCTGCATCGAAGCATTCAAATCTTTTTGAACTAATGAGATTTTCGTAAGTCCTTCAACCAGCTGTGCCACTTTAGGATTAAACAAACGCTCAATGTCTTCAACGGTCATTGGCGTATCTTCTACAACATCGTGAAGTAAAGCCGCGGCGATAGAGGTCGCTCCCAGACCAATTTCTGAAGCAACAATTTTTGCAACTGCAATAGGATGAAAGATATAAGCTTCGCCCGATTTACGTCTCTGCTCTTTGTGTGCATCGACGGCAACATCAAATGCTTTTCTAATTAATTTTTTGTCTGCTGGGGTTAAAGTTTGGTAACTTATTCGAAGTAATTCCTTGTATTCCTGCGCAATAGCTTTGTTTTCTTTTTCGATATCTATTTCTGTCATAACGGCATAGTTCAAGTACTAAAAATAAGAATTAGTTTGAACATACACAAGATTTTAGATTGTTGATTTTAGAGTGCAGATTTTAGATTTTCCATGTAGGAATAAGGCTTCGACTCGTCCCAGCCTGACATTGAAGCAGTCATTTTTTTGATTAAAAATTAAAGATTAAAAATTAGAAGTTGAGGACTTTTAATTTGAACCTCAGATCCTTTGCATCTTTGTTCCTTTACACCTTTTAAATTAGAATCCTCTCTGTCTTTTTGCTTCAAAAATTAAAATAGCGGCAGCGACAGAAACATTCATGCTGTCAATTTCTCCCTGCATTGGAATAATGATATTTTGTGTTGCTTCGTCACGCCATTCTTGCGTTAAACCAGTTGCTTCTGTGCCCACAACTAAAGCGGTTGGAGTTGTGAAATTTTGGGTATGATATGAAGTTGAATTTTGTAAAGTGGCGCTGTAGAAATCGATCTTTTTTTCTTTCAAAAAAGCAATAATTTCTGCTGTTGTTCCAGTTGCAATCTGATTCGTAAAAAGGCAACCAACACTCGAACGGACAATATTTGGATTGTATAAATCGCTTTTTGGATTGGCGATCAAAACTGCGTCTAAATTGGCAGCATCGGCAGTTCGTAAAACAGCACCAATATTTCCAGGTTTTTCTAAAGATTCTACAACCAAAATTAATGGATTATCAGATAGTTTTAAATCAGATAATTTTAAAGATTTAGTTTTGGCAACGGCTAAAATGCCTTCTGTAGTGTCGCGATACGCCAGTTTTTGGTAAACTTCCTTGTTGATTTCGATAATCTGAAAAGGAGCTTGGATTAATTTATTGATTTCTGATTCTGAAACTAATTCTGGTAAAAATAAAACCGTTTCGATTTCGTAACCGCCTTTAATCGCTAATGAAATTTCGCGTTGCCCTTCAATTAAAAATGTTCCGGTTTGTTTTCTGACCTTGGCTTTTTCTTGAAGTAAAACCAAAGATTTGATAAACGGATTTTGAACTGAAGTAATTTGTTTCATTTTTTTTGAGATGCTAAGTTTCTAAGGCGCTAAGTTACTGAGTTTTTTTCTTCTCGCAATAATTTAAAATAGCCACGAATTCACGAATTATTTGGTTTCATAATCAAAATAAAATTCGTGAATTCGTGGCTATAAAAACTATTTCTCAAAAACTTCTTTAATCTCAGTTTCTACAGGATGATCGGTTTTGAAATTATATCCCATCAATTTTGCTAAAGTTTGAGCAAATTGTTTTTGATAGAATTGAGATTGTGTTGTTATTTCGCCTTTTGGAGCGATTTCAGGTCCCATTGCGGCAAACCAAATTTCTGAAGCTCCAGGAACATCAGAACCGTGATCTGTCCATTGCGATTTTACTTTATCTCCACGTCCGTGATCTACGGTTATGAATAAAGTAGTTTTGTTCTTGTATTGTGGATCATTTTGGACAAAATTCCAAATTTCCTGAATCCATTTATCGACTTGATTAGCTGCATCCAAATACGAACGATATTGTCCATGATGCGCCCATTCGTCCGTTTCTCCGTAAGCAATGTAAAGTACTTTTGGCTTTTTATTTTTTAGTTCATCTAAAGCTTGATAATGGGTGAAAACATCTAGGCATTCATCCATATGAAATGGTTTATATGAATTGTCACGCATTTCATTTAATAAGTGCTGTGCTGCTGTTGGTTTATTTCCGCCTACCTTGTCAAAGGCTGAAATTATAGGAAATCCGCTTCTTTCTTCATTTAAAATTCGATCAAAAGCGTCCCATGCGCCAAAAGCGGAAACTTTGCCTTTTAATTTAGATTGCTGATTTAAAAATTCTAAAACATTTACATTTGGATTGGCTTTGTAACCGTTTGAGTTGACTTTTAAATCGACATTTCCAGTCATGATTTCGCTATAACCAGGATAGCTAAACCAGTACGGATTGGCAACATCAACTTTGTTTCCTAAATCTCGATTTCCATAAATCTGACCTTTAGAAGCAATTTCAGACCAGAAAAAAGGCATTAGTTTTTTACGTGCTTCTTTTATGTCAGAATTGCTATATTTTTTATAAACGTAAGCACTGTCTCCCTGATTGAATTTTTTGTCATTGGCAATTGCAGGATCAATTCCTTTAAAAACTTCCTGCCATCTAAAACCATCTGTTGTAATGATGATGATATTTTCTGTTTTTTGCGCTTGAGATTGAATGCCTAATAATACGAACAGAATTAGAATTGTTTTTTTCATTTTTATCTGTTTTAAGTTGGTGTTCTTAGATTGTTATTTTCTTTCAAAACTAACTTAATAATGGAGATAATAGTAAAGCCAATCTGTAAAATAACCATAAGTTAACAGATTAAGCAAGACTATAAAATTCCTCTCGATTTAATCTCCAAATATTTATTAATGGCGTCAAGCGTAAGATTTTCTGGTTGTGTTAAGACAGAATGGATTCCGTATTTCTTCAATTCGTTTACGATTAAACGTTTTTCAAACATGAATTTTTCGGCAATCACTTTATCATAAACTTCCTGAATTGTAGTGGTTTTTTTGTTGATGATACCGTTTAATTCTGTATTACTAAAGAAAACCACAACCAATAAATGGCTTTTGGCAATTCCTTTTAAATAAGGTAATTGACGATTTAAACCGTCCATGGTTTCAAAATTGGTGTACAGAATTATTAAACTTCTCTGATTGATGTTTTTCTTAATGTCAACATACAATCTGCTGTAATCACTTTCGAAGAAATCGGTTTTTACATTGTACAAAGTTTCTAGGATTTTCTGCATTTGCGAACCTCTTCTTTCGGCAAAAACTCTGTTTTCTACTTTTTTAGAAAAAGAAAAAAGTCCTGCTTTATCTTGTTTTTTCAGAATGACATTGGATAAAACCAAAGCCGAATTAATCGCATAATCCAATAAACTTAATCCGTCAAAAGGCATTTGCATTACGCGCCCTTTGTCAATTGCCATATAAACGGATTGTGATTTTTCGTCTTGAAACTGATTGACCATCAATGAATTTCTTTTGGCAGTTGCTTTCCAGTTTAAAGTTCGCAAATCGTCACCTTGAACATATTCTTTAATTTGCTCAAATTCCATTGTATGACCGATTCGGCGTATTTTTTTGATTCCGTATTGAAATAAGTTATTCGAAAAAGCAATCAAATCGTATTTTCTTAACTGAATATAAGAAGGGTAGGTCGGAACCATTTGATCTTTATCAAAAATAAATCTTCTGGAAATGAGTCTTAATGGAGATGAAACATAAATGTTTAGAGAACCAAAATGGTATTCTCCGCGTTCTGTCGGGCGAAGATCATAACCAATTTCTTTTTGCGTCGCAGCTTTTATTGTTTTTACAATTTTGAAATCTCGAACCTGAAATTGAAACGGAATTTCATCAATAATTTTAACCGAAACGGGAAAAGTATAATGGTTTTTTAAATTAATTTTTATCGGATTTAAATCACCATTTGATAATTTTTCTGGCGTAATTCTTTCAGCTTCGAGTCCTGTTCTTGCCAAGTATAAAAGCAAAATGTCAAGCCCTAAAAAAGTAACTAAACCCAAAACAAGCAGCCACACAGCATTATACATATTCGGAAAAATAAAAGCGCAGACAAACAATCCTATAATGCCAATGAGCACATAGAAAAAGAAATTGTTCAGATATAGACTTTTTATGAATTTCAAGTTTTCTCGGTTTTATGTTTTTCTAATAAATTTTAGTGAAGTCATTAAAATCAAAGCCTTCTAAAGAAGCTATTTTCCAAACTCCGTTTTCTTTAATGGTTTTCACTTTGTATTTAAAATCACCTTTCCACGACCAAGTCCAATCAAAAGAAGCTTTGTCGTTTTCAATCTTCAAATGATTAATCGTCATAGTTTTCCAATAATTATCGGGATAATCCTGACAATTACACCACGGATTGGCATCATTTCCAAAAGGAGGCAAATCTCCTTCAAGCCATTCTATTTTTTTAGTTTTAAGATTAGAATCTATTCTCAGAGCAATTTTATTGTAATTGTCTAAAAACTGTTGTGAAAAGAAATTGGTTTTCTTCAATTCTTCCAATCTTTTTTTATGTGAGTTTAAATCTAAACCAATGTATTTGTCTCCTTTTTTGTTTGCAAGAGGATTGAAATCATTGTTGCTATTTTTAGTTTCTACCCATTCGTACAATTTCTTAACTAAAATTTCAATTTCCTGTTTGTCATTTTTGAAATAAAAAGAATCTTTTTTGTCTTTTAAAAAACCAGCATTTGATGGCTGAAAAACAGTCAACAATAGTAAAGAGAATAATATAAAAAGTTTAGACGGTTTCAATTTTTTTTGTTTTTATTGTTTCAGGTTTCAAGTTGTGCTCTTCTTTGTCAGGCTGAGGGGAGTCGAAGCCTTTTACGTTTTCCACCATTAGCCATTAACCATTTACAATTCACCATTAATAATTATCTCGGAATTTCGACTGTTTCAATAATCTGTTTAATAATTTCTGGACTTGAAATACCTTCCATTTCGCGTTCTGGAGCAACAATTACACGGTGCTGTAAAACTGGAATTGCAGCTTCTTTAATATCTTCTGGCGTTACAAAATCACGTCCTCGGATTGCAGCAAAACCTTTTGCCGCATTCAAAATCGCGATAGAAGCACGAGGCGAAGCGCCTAAATATAAAAATGCATTTTCGCGTGTATTTACTACAATTCGAGGAATGTATTCCAACAAGTTTTGTTCTACTCTAATTTGTTTTACCAAACCTTGATATTCTTTGATTTCTTCAGCCGAAAGAATTGTTTGAATAGCGTCTAATTTTCCGTGATCTTGTAAAGAATGTTCCCTTTGTATAATTAAAATTTCTTCGTTCAATTTTGGATAATCAATTGTAATTTTAAAAAGAAAACGATCCAATTGCGCTTCTGGCAAGCGATAAGTTCCTTCTTGTTCTACAGGATTCTGAGTTGCAATAACCAAAAATGGCGCCTCCAATTGATAAGCAGAACCATCAATTGTAATTTGGCGTTCTTCCATTACTTCAAATAGTGCAGCTTGTGTTTTTGCTGGAGCACGGTTGATTTCATCAATTAAAATCAGATTAGAAAAAATTGGCCCTTTTTTGAATTCAAATTCTGAGTTTTTCAGATTAAAGATAGAAGTTCCCAAAATATCTGAAGGCATTAAATCGGGAGTAAATTGGATTCTGCTGAAACCAATATTTAAGGTTTTAGCCAATAATTTAGCCGTAATGGTTTTGGCAACTCCTGGAACACCTTCTAAAAGTACGTGACCGTTTGACAAAATAGCAACCAAAAGCTGATCTACCATTTTATGCTGTCCTACGATTACGGTTTCGATTTCTTTTTTGATTGTATTTACGTGATCTAAAAGAGGTCCTAAATTAATCCTTGTTTCAAAATTCACATTTTCATTTGTGATTTCGTTTGATGTTGTATTGATATCGTCCATAATTGGTATGTTTTTTATTTTTTTTTTGCCACAGATTAGAAAGATTAAAATGATTTTATAAAAAAATAATCTGTGCTAATCCTTTTATCCCGATAGCTATCGGGAGTGGCTAAATAAATTAATGTAAAATCTTTTCTATTGCTGTATTTATTTTAATCAAATCTTCTTCTAGACTTCCATGATAACTATTTCTGTGATCGTTGATTAACTGAACCACATCGCGAATATTTTTTTCGTCTTTTCCTGTTTTATAATGCAATTTCATTATGAAATCGTCGTCAAGTTTGCTGGTGTCAAGCAGATAATCGGTTCTGATTTTTTCTAAAAAGTAAATAATCTTTTTATCAATAATATTGGTATGATCGCCTTCCTGATAATATAAATTTCCAATTGTTTTGGTAAAATCAACAGTTAGGTTCTGCAATGGTTTTATAATCGGAACAATTCGCTGTTTGCGTTTTGCATTAAAAATCATAAAAATAAGAATTCCAATTAAACCTAAATACCAAGCCGATTTTAAGGCGGGCTGACTCCAGATATAACGCATCGGAGAGCTTGAAATTCTTTTATCGTTTAAAGTTTTATTATACCAAAACACATTTCCTTTCGGAATATAAGACAGAACATTTTCTGCATATTGATAATAATCTTTTTTCAGCAGATTGTAATTGATAAAGGCCACTGGTTGCGTATGCAGATACAAATAGCCATTTTTATAAGGAACTTCAATAAAGTTGATTTGCTTTTCCTTTTTACGGTTCATTTGGTATCCCAAAACCTTTGTGTTTAAAGTGTCTATTTTAGAAAAATAATCGCTTAATCCAGTATTAAAAGTATATTTTTTTGCGCTTACTTTTTTGTTAGCCATCCAAACTGAAATGCTGTCATTGGGCATAAAATCGGTTTTCAGTTCTATTTTCAAAGAATCTAGCAATACTTTCGGAAACACTTTCATACTCAAAAAAGCATTATTTCCGTGAGAAACAAAATATAGAATTTCTTTCATGGATTGCTGGTCAATATTATCGACTTCAGAAATATTCATAAAAGTACCTTTAACTTTATAGGTTTGTACATTTTCTCTAGCATCATATTGAGAATCCAAATATTCATAAGGAGTCTGCGTCGAAATTCTTTCTACTTTCTGTTTAAAAAGACCATCCGCTTCTTGGTCGAAAACGTATAATCCAAACGGGATTTTATCTTCAACAGAATAGGTTGGAGTCCAATCAATAGGTTTTGGCTGCCCTTTGTCTACGAGTAATGTTATTCCGAAAATTAGAACCAGAATAGCAATGTATATTTTAACTTTATTATCCATTGCCAAAGGTTTTTAATGCTTTTTTAAATCTGTTTTCAGTCTTTCTAAATGTTGTATCGTCAATTTCAAATTCACCATACCAAATATAATTGTACAAATAAGAAAGATAAGTAAACTCTTCTTTGTGACCAGGATTATGCAACTCGTACAAATAATCCGAATTGGTTTTTTCGATATCCCATTCAATATAATGATACTGTGCCATTACTTTCAAAAGCCATAAATAATAATATCGCACGGCAATTCTTTTTTCGCCTGCTTCGATGCTTTCTTTAATAAGTTTTTCAAAATCTAAAAGATGAATATTTTTTTCGGCATCAGAATAAAACAAAGCTCTTTTGTCGGCATTCTTTCCAAAAATCCACATTCCTTCTCGTTTGATTAATGCCTTGACAATAAAGTATATTAAAAGTATAACAACCAGAACGGCAATTATTCTAAATAAAATTGAAATAAAGTTTAGAGATGATTTTACACTTCCGAAATTAAACAAATTGGCAATTTGTCTAGCGAGCCAATGCTTAAAATGATCCCACCAGCTTTTTTCGGGTTCTTTGTATTCGTAAACAAAGTCCTTATTTGTATATTTTTTCTTGAAATCCTTTTCAAAATGTCGGGCTTCTACAGATCCAGAGTCTACCTTGATATCTTTTTCGGTATACTTAATTCCAATAATTTTTGGAGGATCTTCTTCAACCAGAGTATCTTGAGCATAGAAAGGGCTCAGACAGAAAAGAAAATATAAAATAATAACAAACCTATTCATTTGTAGTATCTCCGATTAAATCAATTGATTTCGATTCTTGTTTGTCTCCTGACTCTAAACTATAATAAATCATGCCCTGATTCACTATAATAATGTTGTTAAAAATGTTACCAAGAACAATTAGTACAATTACAACAATTGTTATAAAGCCGATCAATAATGGTGAAGGTTCTACAGTATTTGTGTTGTCTGAAGCAGAATTTCCAATTAAGTACGCTAAAGCGATAAACATACCTACAAAATATAAACACATTGTGATGGCAAACTGAACAAACTGCATTATCATCATAATAATGAAAGTTGTTCCAATTGTATTCCAAAAATCTACTTTCATTAAATAGTAGGCGTGTTTTAGAGATTCAAAAAAACGTTTTTCTTCTGTCAAATAACTGTAAAAATGAAGATTTAAAAAGGTGAACAACGCTGGTAGCGCAATCATTAGCAGTGGAATTCCGATAATAATGAAGCACAGAAAAAACAAGATGATTAAGGCAATTATTAAAACCGGAAAAACTAAAAACAAATAGCCTATGCTGAATTTTATTAATTTAAAAAGAACTTTAAAGAAACTTGCCGAGAGATCATTCACTTCAAGATCTTCTTGGCCAGCAGCAATCAATTTTAAATATAAAACCGGATAAGCATAATTAAACAAGGACATGATAAAGAATAAAAAAACGCAGATAAATATCAATGCAACGACTAATCCTTCATTATGATTGAAGTATTCAAGAAGATCGCTTTTTAATTGATTGTTTTCAAGACCAGATTCTTGGATGTGTTCAAAATTGACTTTAAGGAGCGTATAAATTACTATGGCAAAAAGAAGTAAAAATGCTCCATTTGTAATAAAAAATATCTTGAAAAAGTTCTTTCCGTAATTTTTGAAAAAAGTAAAAGTATCGCCAAGATTATCACCTAATTGTCTTTTTCTGTAAAGCTCAAACATTATAAATGAATTGGTTTTGAAGTTATTTTTTTGTGTACAATAAATGGGTATATCAAGTAGTAAAATGAAATTATTGCCAGTGTCACTAAGATAATAAAACTGCTTAGCCAATTGGGCATATCGATTGAATATCGTGTAATAAAACCTTCTAAAAATCCTGCACTTATGGTGAAAGGAAAAGTGCTTAAGAATATTTTAAAGCTGTTTTTGAAACCGATTTTAAAAGAATTTAGCCTAGAAAAAGTTTTAGGAAATAGGATAGAAGCTCCTAAGATAAATCCAGCTGTAGTCTCGATTACGATGGCAAAAATCTCCATAGAACCATGAATCCAGATGCCTCGAACGCTTTTCCAAAAAACGCCTTGTTCGTAGAAAAAATACTGAAAAGAACCGAGCATAATACAGTTTTGAAGAAAAACATTAAAAGTTCCGATTCCTGCAAAAATTCCGTAGAAATAACATCTCGCACCGACAAAAAGATTATTGACCGTAATGCCAATAAAACTTCCCCAATTGCTGCCTGAACCATACACAGCCATCGGATTGCCTTTTTTGATGTTTTCTAAAGTCATATTTACATAATCGTCACCTAAAATTAAGCGAACAAAATCACGATCATAACGAGCAGAAAGAACTCCGATGGAAACGGTGACAAAAAATAAAGCAAATGCATAAACCAGATACCTTCTGTATTCGTAAACCAACAAAGGAACTTCGATTTTAAAGAAATCTACAAGCCGATTCTGATCGGTGCGTTTGGTTTTGTAAATTTTTTGATAAATCTGAGAAGCGAGATGATTGAGATACACAACCGTTTTACTTTTAGGATAATACGTTTGAGCATACGACAAATCATTCATCATTTGAATGTACAAATTAGCTAATTCATCAGGATTTTTTTTAGCTTTACCAAAAATTGCCAGCTCAAACTCGAGCCATTTTTCTCTGTTTTGTTTTATAAAGGCGATTTCTCTCATTGTAGGCTAAAGTATGAAATATGTCAGAATTATCTATTAATACGACACAAAATGTTAAAATAAATTTTATCGCTGCTTCTGTAGGCGAAAGACTAGGTGCGTTTTTTATCGATTTATTTATTGTAATCTGTTATATAACAGTACTTTCGATAGTCCTTTTTGACTGGTTGCAGCTCGATAGATTGATGGTTAATTTGGACGGCTGGTCGCGCGGAGCAATTTTTTTATTATTGTATTCTCCCGTTATAGTTTATTCGTTGGTTTTAGAAAGTGTTTTTGAAGGACAGTCGCTTGGGAAAAAATTATTGAAAATTAAAGTGGTTAAAATTGATGGTTATCAAGCAGGTTTTGGAGACTATTTAATTCGCTGGTTTTTTAGAGTAATTGACTTTTTTACTTTTTTCGGACTTCCGGGTCTTATCACGGTTATTACGAGTCAGAAATCACAACGATTGGGAGATATGGCAGCAGGTACGGCGGTAATTACTTTGAAGAATAAAATTAATATTAGTCATACTATTCTCGAAGATATTGGCGAATCTTATGTGCCAACGTATCCTTTGGTAATAAAGCTTTCAGATAACGATATGCGTATCATTAAAGAAACCTTTCAAAAGGCGGTGGCTAAAAACGATCATGAAGTTATTTACAAGTTGGCTGCCAAAATTGAAAGCGTAACAGGAATTAAAAATCAATCTGGAAATAACAGCGATTTTATTAGAGTAATTTTAAAAGATTACAATTTCTATACACAAAACATGTAATTTTTTTTCTTTGAAGGATTGTTGGATTTTTCTAATTTTTGGTGATAATTTTTTAAAATTTCTTCGTAAATTTATATATAGATAATTAATTCATAAATTTCCAAACAAATGAAAATTACAAAGCCTTTTCTTGTATTACTAGTACTATTGTCTGCTTTTGTGAGTTTTGCCCAAAGCGGAAAAAAATTAGATAAAATTATAAAAAGAGATTATCAGATTATTGAATGCACAGTTTTAAAAATGTCTGATAAAACAGTAGAATATTCACTTCCGGGAGAGACCGTTCAGATTTCGCTAGACGTTTCTCAGATTGCCAAAATTGATTTTGCAAGCGGAAGATCTCAAACCTTTGATATTTCTCCAAACACTAGCAGTGCTGATCAAAGTACAAATATTGCAAGCGCTGAGATGAAACGTAATACAATTGCCGTATTGCCAATTCCGTATGTAAATGCAGATAATCAGCAAGGTTCTGAAGATATGGCAAAATTTGCTCAAAACGATTTGTACAACAAATTGTTAGATAAATCTTCAAACATTTTTCCGCTAACAGTTCAGGATTTAAGAACAACAAATAGTTTGTTGCACAAAGCTGGAATCGACCATAATAACATTGACGAAACGTCAATAGAAGATCTTGAAAAAATATTAGGAGTTGATAATATTGTGGCCGCAAAAGTTTCATACACAATTGGAACCGGTACTACAGCTACCACATATAACAGCGGAAATGCAAAAGTGAGCGACAACAACAAAAAAGTAACCACAAATGATATCTCTACAACAACCGCAAACAATCAGACGTATTACTATTATACGGTCTATTTTGACATGTATAGAAATACAGACAAAATCTATTCACAAACCCGTAAGCCTTTGCTGGCAGTAAAAGACGGTTGGATGGATTCTATTTCTTATTTATTAAAAAGAAGTCCGATTTACGTGAAAAAATAAGAAACGTTTATGAGTAAGAGTTGTTAAGATTATTCGGTACAACTTTGTAACTTTGACCCTTTGCATCTTTGTAACTCAAAAAAAATGTTTCACTTACTTGATATTATTGGGACAATGGCGTTTGCAATGTCAGGCGCCTTGACCGCAATGCACAAAAAACTAGATCCGTTTGGGGTTTTTATCATTGCATTTGTGACTGCCGTTGGAGGCGGAACACTTCGCGATGTCTTAATCGGAAGAACTCCTGTGGGCTGGATGCGTGACATGCAATATGTGTATGTGATCATTTTAGGATTTTTTCTAGCGATTCTTTTTAGAAAAAGTTTCGATAAGCTTCGAACTTCATTGTTTCTTTTTGATACAATCGGGCTCGGAGTTTTTACTTTAATTGGTTTAGAAAGAGGAATTTTAACTGGACTTCATCCAGCAATTTGCATTGCCCTTGGCACCATGACAGCTTGTTTTGGAGGCGTAATTCGTGATATTTTGTGCAACGAAATTCCAAACGTTTTTAGAGAAGAAATCTATGCCACAATCTGTATTTTTGGTGGAATGGTATTTTTTGGATTGCGAAAACTAAATTTAAACGACGACATTTTATATTTAGTTACCTCGCTTGTGATTATTGTGATTAGATTAATGGCAGTAAAGTATAAATGGCATTTAAAAGCATTTGATCATAAATAGGCATGAAATACACCATAAAAAAGTATTCTCAAGATGATTATTCGATTTGGAACGATTTTGTCGCCCAGTCCAAAAATGCCACGTTTTTGTTTCACCGCGATTTTATGGAATATCATAAAGATCGTTTTGATGATTTTTCGCTTTTGATTTTTGAAGATGAAAAATTACGTGCTATTCTTCCTGGCAATAAAAAAGGAAATACGGTTTATTCGCATCAAGGACTTACTTACGGCGGATTGGTTTATTTGCCGAAATTGAAAGCAGAAAAGGTTGAATCCATTTTAGATGAAATTTTACTTTTTTTGAAAGAAAACCAAGTCAATACTTTTTATTATAAGCCAGTTCCGAATTTTTATTTTTCTGAAGGAAACGTAACAATGGATTTTTTTTTGTTGAAAAGAGGAGCGATTCTAGAACGAAAAGAAATGAATTTAGCAGTTAATCTGCAAGCTCCTTTAAAGATTTCTAAAAGCAAAATGAAGCATTTTAGAAGAATCGAAAATTTAGATTTGGATATTTTTGAAGAAGAAAATTTTGATCCATTTTGGGGAAAAATTCTTGAGCCAAGATTAGCAGAAAAATTTAATGTAAAGCCAGTGCATTCCAAAGAAGAAATGGCATTTTTGAAATCTAAATTTCCTAAAAATATCAGACAATATTCTGCTTACAGAAATGATGAAATTATAGCTGGAATAACGATTTTTGAAACTAAAAATGTTGTAAAATCGCAATACGGCGCCACTTCAAAAGTAGGAGAAGAATTTCGCGCACTAGATTTTTTATTCATTAACCTGATTCACAAATACAAACGAAAAGGAAAACATTTCTTTGATATGGGAATTGTGGGTGAAGAAAATGAATTAGGTTATAATCAAGGGCTTTTAGCTCAGAAGGAAGAATTAGGCTGTTCTGTTTACAATCAGGATTTTTATAAAATAGAAATAAAGTGATACCATTCTTAGATCTAAAAAAAATAAATGAACCGTATGAAACGGCATTTCAAGAAAAATTGAAATCGGTTTTAGACAACGGCTGGTATATTTTAGGAAAAGAAGCGGAAACATTTGAAAGAGCTTTTGCTGAATATTGTCAATCTAAATTTTGTATTGGAGTTGGAAATGGTTTTGATGCTTTGGTTCTCATTTTTAAAGGTTATATCGAACTCGGAAAACTCAAAAAAGGTGATGAGGTTATTGTTCCTGCCAATACTTATATTGCCAGTATTCTGGCTATTTTACAAGCCGATTTAGTTCCTGTTTTGGTTGAACCAAGATTAGAAACTTACAATATAAATCCAGAATTAATTCCCGAAAAAATCACTCCAAAGACAAAAGCCATTTTAGCGGTTCATTTATACGGACAATTGGCTGAAATGGATAAGATAAATGAGCTTGCAGAAAAACACAGTTTAATTGTTGTAGAAGATGCTGCGCAATCCCACGGAGCGAAAATAAATAAACCCCAAAATCAAAATTCTAAATTCCAAAGTTACGGTATCACTCTGAGCGGAGTCGAAGAGCCACAAAGTGCTTCCGCATTTAGTTTTTACCCAGGAAAAAATCTGGGCTGTCTCGGCGACGGAGGAGCAATTACAACAAATGACGAAGCATTAGCAAAAGTCCTTTTTTCGCTTCGTAATTATGGTTCGGAAAAAAAATATCATAATGAATTTGTTGGTGTAAATTCAAGACTAGACGAATTGCAAGCTGGATTTTTGAATCTAAAATTACCAAACTTAGATTCGGATAATGAAAAGCGAAGAGCAGTTGCAAAACGCTATTTGTCCAAAATTAAAAACCATAAAATAGTGTTGCCATTTTGGGATTTCTCCAATAATCATGTTTTTCATTTGTTTGTTATTCGAACAGAAAACAGAGAAAAGCTTCAAGAATATTTAACTCAAAATAATATTCAAACTGTAATTCATTATCCGATTCCTCCGCATAAGCAAAAAGCTTTTTCGCAATGGAATAATTTGTCATTTCCGATAACTGAAAAGATTCATAAAGAGGTTTTAAGTCTGCCTATAAGTCCAGTTTTGACTGAATCTGAAATGGATTATATTATTGAAATTTTAAATCAATATTAATGTCTGATAATAAAACTTCATATCAGCAAATTTTAAAAGCGACTTCTATTTTAGGAAGCGTACAGTTTTTGACCATTTTATTTTCAGTTATTAGGACGAAAATAATTGCCGTGTTTATTGGACCCGCAGGAATGGGAATTATAGCTTTATTAAATTCCACATTAAATTTAATAGGTGGGGTGACTGGACTAGGTCTTGAATCGAGCGCCATAAAAAGTATTTCTGAAAATTATAAAAATGACAATAGTAAATCGGTTTCTAAAATTGCGGAAATAGTAAAAAAGATAATGTTCTTCACGGGTATTTTAGGAGCTTTTTTGACTATTGTTTTTTCAAAATATATAAGCATTTTAAGTTTTGGAAATGACAGCCAAATGTATTCTCTTATTTTTTTGTCCGTAACCTTAATTTTTAAGCAATTGACATCTAGTCATATGGTTGTTTTGCAAGGATTAAGAAAACTGAAATTACTGGCAAAAGCTAATTTGTACGGAAACCTGTTTGGATTACTATTTTCTATTCCGATTTATTATTTTCTTGGAATTGACGCTATAGTGCCTACTATTATTTTAAGTTCTTTCGCAGCGTTTGTTTTTGCATTTTATTATGCATCAAAAGTTCAATTGCAAAAGGAAAGTATTAAAAAAAGTCAGCTTTTAAGCGAAGGAAAAAGCATTATTCAGCTTGGAATAACGCTAACTATAAGCTCATTGTTAACTTTGTTGTCTGCTTATCTGACACAGATTTATATAAGCAATGTAAGCAATACGGAACAAGTTGGATTGTATAGCGCAGGGTTTACTCTTTTGAATTCTTATGTAGGAACAATATTTACGGTTATGAGCACGGATTATTATCCTAGATTGGCTGCGATAAATAGTGATAATACTAAAGTTAGAGTTGTCGTTTTACAGCAATCTTATATTTCAATATTATTAATCACACCAATTATTGTTTTATTCTTGACATTCGTTCCCTTTATAGTCAAAGTTCTTTATTCTTCTAAATTTCTAGTAATAATTTCCATGGTTTGTTTTGGAATTATAGGAATGCTTTTTAGAGCAGTTTCATTCTCTATGGGGTATATTTTAATTGCTAAAGGAGATTCTGTAATGTTTACAAAAACGGCAATTGGATTTAATGTCTTATCGTTTGTACTGAATGTAGTAGGGTATTATTTTTATGGTTTAAAAGGACTCGGAATAAGTTTTTTGGTTTACTCTATTTTTCATTTTTTTGCATTAAAAGTAATTACAAAAAAGAGCTATAATTTTTATTTGGATAAAAAAATTAGGTTCACTTTTTCAATCTGTTTTTTATTATGCATTGCCAGTTTTTTTGTGAGATATATTGAATTGACAATCTTGAGATCTCTATTGATGGGATTACTTTGTATAATTGCTATTGCTTATTTTTTATATGAAATTAACAGAGAAATCAATTTGAAGGAAATTGTAATTGCAGTTTTCAGAAATAATAAAAAGGAATTATGAAAGCAAGGTTGAGACTTCTGTATAATCAGTTAAAATTTTATTATTCAGTAAACTGGATCAAAACCTTATATTTTAATTTTAAGAAGTTCCCTTTTGAAACAGCTAAAAAACTTCCAGTTTTCTTTTATGGGAGCGTTAAATTTACTTCCTTATCAGGCGAAATTTTGATTAATGGCCCCATTCGCAGGGCAATGATTGGTTTTGGACAGCCATATGAAATGAATACAATTCATAAAGGAATTGCAGAAATTAATTTATCAGGCACCTTAACTTTTAATGGACACGTACAATTTGGAAAAGACTATTTTTTCTATATAAAAAAAGGAGCGTTTTGTGAATTTGGACACATGGCTTCAATTGCATCTAACGGAAAACTGATTTGTGCCGAAAAAATAGGTCTTGGAAATTATGCTAGATTAGGTTCGGAATGTCAGCTAATCGATACCAATTTTCATAAAATGATTGATACAGAAAATGGTGAAATCTGCAAAATGACTGCACCGATACAAATTGGAAACTATAACTTTATAAGTAATAGAGTTTCAATTATGAAAGGGGCAGTAACTCCAGATTATTGCACAATTGCTTCAAATAGTTTATGCACTAAAGATTATTCTTCATTAGGAGAAAATATACTGATTGGAGGAATCCCAGCAAAATTGCTCAAAAGTAATATTTCGAGAGATTGGAAAGGTGAATTGGAAGACTTAGAAAGATGGTTGATAATATAGATATCAGTTGGTTATCCAAAATTCTGTATACTTTTCTGCAATTTTTATAAAGTGATGTTCTTTTTCAATAAAATCTCTAGCTCTTCTTCCGATTGCAGTAATTTTTTCTGGATTTTCAATTAAAAAAGATAATTCGCTAACCAGATAATCAACGTCCGGAATGGCATTTATGCAGACTTTTTCAGAAAGATTATATCTTGCTGTGAATTCTTTTTCGGCACCTGTAAAAACTACTTTTCCTTTTGCCATTGCTTCTAATGCATTATAACCTTGATCATACGCATAAATCTGATCCAGTAAAATATGACAGCTGTTGTAAAGATTGATATATTCAGCGTAAGGAATACTGCGAACCGTTATAATTTCGATTTTTGAAGCATATTTTTGCTCAATTATTTCTAAAGCTTTTTCAAAATAGTCATTTCCCTTTTTTAAATAATTTTCATTGTTGATTCCGTGAAAAATAACAATTTTGTCATCAATATTAAGCGGTTCGAAATGAAGTTTTTCAATATTAATAGGATTCGGAATCATCCCTAAATATTTCTTATTTCCTTGTAATGGAAGATGATAATCTAAATCTGTAGCAATAATTCCTTTTACGTTTTTGTAAATAAACTGATGCAATTTAAAAAAAGCTTTTTCGCGGAACTTCAAAACATTTGCAAAAGACTTTTTATCAATCTTATGGTTAACGTATAACGGAATTACAGATTTAAAATTAAGATTTTCGAAGCAATATTTCACATTTAGATAATCATAACCGGTACTTAAAAGAAAAAGTTTTTGGTTGTTTTTTAAGAGATACGAAATAATCTTTTTTTCAAAATGATAAGTGCAGTAAAAGCTGTTTTCGTTAACGAGTTGGACAACATCAAAACCAGAAAATTGTTTTTCAAATTTTAAAAATTGTCTAAAAGTCAGATAAGAAGTGATATCAAATCCCGAGATTTTATAAACGGCAACTTTTACTTTTTTTAGTAAACCAGAATCCCATTTTTTTTGGATAGGAAAATCTACAGGAAAATTTTTAAAACCGTCCTTATGACCAATAATAAAAACTTCATGTCCTAAAGCCTTCAAACCATCTTTTAGAGAATTGTGCAAATGGCTGTATTCGCCTACCAGTAAAACTTTCATTTATACGTATATTTGACAAATATATTTACTTTTTCGGTTAAAACATGAATAAAAAGAAAGTTGCTATTGTTTCGATTTCCTTAGGAAAAGGAGGTGCAGAACGTTTTGCAGGTTTGCTTACTTTTATGTTAGAAAGTTCTGGTTTTGAAGTTCATTCCATAATTGTCAATGACGATATAGATTATGAATATACTGGAACTTTGTTCAATTTGGAAAAAGAAAGTGCTGGTTCGTTTTCTGTTTTTAGAAAATTAAAAAAAGGAAAACTGTTGAGGAATTATTTAATTCAAAATAATATCGATATTATTATTGACAGCAGAACGAGAAATATTTTGTTGCGAGAACTAATTACTAAATTTATTTACCGCAATTCAAAAATCTATTATATCGTTCACAGTTATAATTTTAAAGAATATTTTCCTTCTTCAAAGTTCTGGTCGAAAATACTATATAAGAATGTTCAAGCTTTAATCTGCGTTTCAAAAGCGATAGAAGAAAAAGTAAATAAGTTATACGAACTTAAAAACACCATTACAATTTACAATCCGTTTTCTATTGAAGAAGAAGAATTGAAAAAAAAAGTCTTAGAAACCAAAAAAGTAATTTTATATTTTGGAAGATTTGAAGAAAAAGTGAAAAATTTTACACTGATGTTAGAAGCTTTTTCTCAATCAAAATTATATGAAAAAGGATATCAATTACATTTGATGGGATCTGGAGATGATGCAGATTTTATTCAGCAGAAAATTAAAACTTTGAATTTGAATGGTTATGTTAAGATTCTTCCATTCAAAGAAAATCCTTTTGAAGAAGTTCGAGAAGCAAAATTTACAATTTTGACAAGCCATTATGAAGGATTTCCGTTATCGATTATAGAATCATTAGCATTAGGAACGCCAGTTGTTGCCGTTGATTGCAATTCTGGACCGCGAGAAATTATTCAGAATGAGTTTAATGGTTTATTGGTCGAAAACCATAACACGAAAGATTTAGCCGAAGCAATGAATCGATTTGCAGATGACGCTGAATTATATCGTTTTTGCAAACAGAATGCGGTTGAAAGTGTAAAACATTTGTCTTTAAAACATATTTCAGATCAATGGAAAAAACTTCTAAACAATCAATAATGACGAATATTTCAGACATTCAATTGATCGAGATTCCAAAAATTCAAGATCGGAGAGGAAATCTTTCGGTTGTTGAAGGCAATACGATTCCGTTTGTTTCCAAAAGAGTATATTATTTGTACGATGTGCCAAGCGGAAGCAAAAGGGGAGGACACGCACATATTGAACAACAGGAACTTTTAATAGCTCTAAGCGGCAGTTTTGATGTGGTTTTGAAAGACGGAAAAAATACCAAAACAATTACGCTAAATAAGCCAAATGTAGGTTTGCTTATTGTTTCGGGAATTTGGCGCGAACTTAAAAATTTCTCATCGGGAAGTGTTTGTCTAGTTTTGTCTTCTGGTGAATTTAGCGAGGAAGATTATATTCGAGAATACAAAAAGTTCAGATTATTTAAAAACAGATGAACCGATTCCTAAATTTGCTAAAAAGGTTTTAAAAGAAATTAAAAAACGTAAAGCGAATGCAGGAAAAAGCAACAAAGTTCTTTTTTTCCAGCCAATTTTTTTTAAATCTATTGAATTATAATATTTATAAAAAAGAGCAGTTTCTCCAACTAATTTGCCTTTAATGGCAAGTGAAAACCGATTTAAATCTAAAAAGTATTTTAAGTCTGGATTTGTTTGTTCGGACTCTTCAAATTTTGAAAAATCCATTTTTTCTTTCATCAGATTTTTGTTTTTCGAAAGACTTTTAGGGTCGTAGACATATTTTGCCAATATTTTCCAAGAAAAAACAACTGGAAAAACAAGTCCAATTCGGATCCATAAATCAGTGTCTTCGCCACTTTTAATTTTGGTGTCAAAGTTTCCAATTTCTTGGAAAACCGATTTATGGAAAACAGCGCAAGAAGTACACAGAACAGATTCTTTCAGACTGGCTTTAAAATAGTTTACAATTTCAATTTGACTATCAGATTTTGTAATAGAATATTGCGCAGGAATTGTTTTTTTTGCAGTATCAAATTCAATTGCGGCAGAAAATACTTTATACTCTGGAAATTTTGAAATGTTTTCAAACATTGTTTCTAAAAATGTCGGATACCAATAATCGTCTGCATCTAGAAAAGTGATAAAATTGGCATTTGCCTTTTCAATTGCGTAATTTCTGGCTGATGAAACGCCTTCGTTTTGTTTGCTGTAATATTGAATTCTGGAATCTTTAAACGGCACTAATTTTTCTTCGCTTTTATCTGTAGATCCATCATTCACTACAATAACTTCAAAACTCTGAAAAGTCTGATTCAAAACACTTTTTATGGTGTTTTCAATAAAATTTTCTTTGTTGTAAAGTGGAATTATGATGGAGAAAAAAGCCATTTATTTTGTTTTTAGCGAACAATAATAACCTAATTTATAAATGTCAAATAGAAAAAGCGATGGTTTTTCTGAAAGTAAATTTCGTTCTATTATTGGTTCTGATTTTCTAAAAATAAAATGAAATAGAGAAATTAGTTTTAGCTTTTTTAAGAACTCAAATGCAGCAATAACTTTGCTTTGGTGTTTTGATATTTGGAGTGAAGAATGCAAAAAGGCTAAGTTTTCTAAAGCACTTTTTGTGTTACTTAAAAAAACCGTTGATTTTTCAAAATTCAAATGAAAGATTGGGTTTTCAATATGAGAAATATAAATGCCATTTGATTTTAAAACCGTAAAAAAAAGTAAATCTTCGTAGCCGTATTTTCTTAATGTTTGATCGAAAGGAAAACGAATCAAAATTTCTTTTTTTATCAATAAGTTAGAAACCAAAGAAAAATCCGATGCCTTTTTAGTGCGTTCGGATAGATTTGGAGATTCTCTTTTTCTGCCGTAAATCCAACGTAAAAGCAATTCTTTTGCTGGTTTTTCGCTTTTGTATAATTGCCCTCCAAAAACCAGTTTTTTTTGTTCTTTTATTGCTGTAACATAGTTTGAAACAAATTGGCTGTCAACAGGGATAACATCAGCATCCAAAAATAGCAAGTTTTCGTAAACTGCTTTTTCGGCCAATAAATTTCGAATCGCGCTTCGTCCAATATTTTTTTCTAAAACAGAATATGAAGCGTTCTCAAATAGATTGATTTTTTGATTTTCAAGTATAAACCTTTGAGAAGCATCATCTAGACAAATGATTTCAAAAATAATTCCGCAAGAATTGCATTGCTTTACTAATTCGCTTACAAGCGGTAAAACATCATAATTATAAACCGGAATTAAAATGGAAAGCATTACACGCTTCTTTGAACCACTTCGAAGATTCTTTCATCTTCACATTTTAATGTTTTAGATGGGAATTTCATCAATAGAGCATAATCGTGAGTTGCCATAATTACAGTTTTACCTGCGGCGTTGATCGCTTTTAGCACTTCTAATACTTCAGAACTCGTTTGCGGATCAAGGTTTCCTGTTGGTTCGTCTGCCAAAATAAATTCTGGGTCGTTAAGCAATGCTCTTGCAATTGCAACACGCTGCTGCTCTCCTCCAGAAAGCTGATGAGGCATTTTATTTACAAAATCTTTCATGCCTACTTTGTCCAAAACTTCATCAATTTTGTGCTGCATGGCTTCTTTTTCGACCCATCCTGTAGCTCTCAAAACAAAAAGCATATTGTCTTTTATAGAACGGTCTGGAAGCAGTTTGAAATCCTGAAATACAATTCCGATTTTACGTCTCAAGTACGGAATATCGTTTTCTTTTAAAGTAGCCAAATCAAATTCAACAATATGTCCTTCGCCTTCAATTAACGGCAAATCAGCATACAAAGTTTTTAGGAAACTACTTTTCCCAGAACCAGTTTTTCCAATAATGTAGATAAACTCACCATGTTTAACATCTAAGTTAATGTGAGATATAATTTTTCTTCCTTCTTGATATATAGTGACTTCTTTAAGAGACAGTACGGTTTGTGACATAATAAAATTGGTTTGAATGGTAAAAGTAATAAGATAACGCTTGTATTCAAAATAAATTTCAATCATTTCTTAAGAAAAATTCTCGAAAAACGGTTGAAAATTTAAACCCTGAAAGTATTCTAAGTTCATTTTGGTTAATCTGCCAAAAGCTCCTAACTTATAATAACTTATCTATCTTACAATGGCTCAGATTCAGTTTTTATAATGCTCTTAAATGTTTATTATCGAATATTTGTTCATAATAAAACCTCAAAACGTTTCGTTATAACCCGTATAAAATGATACATTTGAATACTAAATATTATTACAATGCGTAAACTTTCCAAGTTCTTTTTATACCAAATTATCCTTGCTTCGACTATAGCTACGGCACAAAAATCGGCTATTTATACTTACGAATTAAAGGATTTTGACAAAGCACTGGCTTTATATAACGATAAACAATATGCTTCGGCTCAATTGATTTTTGAAAAAGTAAAATACAATGTGACTAACGAAGAAGTTCAGTCAGATTGTGCGTACTACATTGCCAATTGTGCGATAAGAACCAATAAAGCAAATGCCGATGCTTTGGTAGAAAATTTTGTTAACGACTATCCAACAAGTACTAAACAAAATCAGGCTTATATTGAAGCTGCGCAATATTTTTTCGAACAAGGGAACTATCCAAAAGCTTTACAGTGGTTTGACAAGGTAGATGAAAGTTACATGAGCAAAGCTGAGTCTGATAAGTTTAATTTCATGAAAGGCTACAGCTATTTTAATGCTAAAAAGAAAAAAGAAGCCACCAATTATTTTAATAAGGTTGTCAATTCAAAAGAATATGGTTCTCAGGCAAAATATTACTTAGGTTTTATGGCGTATGAAGGTGACGATTATAAAGAAGCGACTAAATATTTTGATGAGGTTTCTGGCGAAGAAAAATACAAAGAAAAGCTATCGTATTATCAAGCCGATATGAATTTCAAATTAGGAAATTTCCAAAAAGCGATTGATTTAGGATTGGTAGCCATGAATAAATCTAACGATATTGAAAAATCGGAATTGAATAAAATTATTGGAGAAAGTTATTTCAACCTAAAACAATATGGAAAAGCAATTCCGTATTTGGAAAAATATGCTGGTAAAAAAGGAAAATGGAATAATACCGATTTTTATCAGTTAGGATATGCGTATTATGAGCAGAAAGACTACGAAAAAGCAATTTCTCAATTCAATAAAATTATTGAAGGAAAAGATTTTGTTGCTCAGAATGCTTATTACCATTTAGGTTTAAGCTATTTAAATACAGGTAAAAAGCAAGAAGCTTTAAATGCTTTTAAGAATGCTTCTGAAATGGATTTCAACGCGCAGATTCAAGAAGATGCTGCTTTAAATTATGCTAAATTAAGTTACGATATCGGAAATGCTTATCAAGCCGTTCCTGGTATTTTATTGGATTTCCTTAAAAAATATCCAAACAATTCAAGCCGTGCAGAAGTAGAAAAACTTTTGGTTGATTCTTATATTTCTTCTAAAAATTACAAAGAAGCTTTAGTTTTATTAGAAAAAAATAGATCTGCTGAAAACAAAGCTGCGTATCAAAAAGTGCTTTTCTATCGTGGATTGGAATTGTACAACGAAAATAATTACCAAGAAGCGGGTAAAATGTTCAAAAGTGCGATCAGCGAACAAAAAACACCTGAGTTTACAGCACGTGCCACTTTCTGGAAAGCAGAAACAGAATATCTGAATGATGATATGCAAAATGCTTTACTAACGTATAAGCAATTTGCTGGAATGGCTGCTGCAAAATCTACAGACGAATATAAAAATATCAATTACAATATTGGTTACACGTATTTTAAGCTGAAAGAATACGATCAGGCAGCGAATTCTTTTCAGGCTCAAATCGATAATTCGCCTTCAGACAAAGTTCGTTTAAACGATTCTTATCTGCGTTTAGGAGATTGTCGTTTCGTGACTTCAAAATACA